>Ga0209675_1000036_pt1 | contig 254712 bp, 223 predicted proteins | sample AraplaCol_mLB_r2_2_FD_184280 | JGI IMG/M metagenome (GOLD analysis project Ga0209675, IMG submission 184280) | Arabidopsis root microbial communities from North Carolina, USA - plate scrape MF_Col_mLB_r2 (SPAdes) (version 3) | ecosystem: Host-associated > Plants > Roots > Endosphere | place...
CGAGCACCGCAGGTCGCCCGCAGCGCAGCGAAGGGTCGCAGACAGTGGGGTCGCCTTTTCTTTGCTTACTTTCTTTTGGCGAAGCAAAAGAAAGTGAGTCGCCCGCCGGGGCGACACCCGGCCTCGGAACCCAAACTAGGCCCCCAACCAATGCACACTAAAAAGTCTCTCAGGATCCGTCCAAACCGCCAAAGGCCGAAACCCCGCCTTCACAGCCAGCCCCCGCAACCCATCGACAGTGAACTTGTGCGAGTACTCCGTATGAATCGTCTCGCCCTCATCAAAGCCGAACCGCTCACCGTTCAATGAAACCGTCTGCGCGCGCCGGCTCACAAGATGCATCTCGATGCGCTGCTTCGGCGCGTTGTAGAACGCCGCATGCGCAAAGCCGTCAACATCGAAATCGGTGTCGAGCTCGGCATTCGCGCGCCGCAGCAGATTGAGGTTGAACGCAGCCGTCACGCCTTGCGCATCGTTGTACGCCGCATGCAATAGAGACGGATCCTTCACCAGGTCGACGCCGATCAGGAGCCCGCCGCCGCGCAGCATCCGCGCGGCAAGCTGCAAAAACGCCAGCGCCTCGTCAGGCTCGAAGTTCCCGATGGTCGAGCCCGGGAAAAAGCCGACGCGCTTGCCCGCGCCCGGCAATGGCGCGGGCAGCACCAGGGGCATGGTGTAGTCGGCCGCAATCGGCTGCACCATGAGTTGCGGGTAGTCGGCCTTCAGCCGCTCGGCAGCCGCCTCCAGGTGTTCGCCCGAAATGTCGATGGGCAGGTAGCGCCGAGGCGACTCGAGTGCATCGAGCAGCAGCCGCACCTTGGTGAGGGAGCCGGCGCCGAACTCCACTATTTCCGCGCCGGGGCCGATCTGCTCGGCAATCTCGCCGGCGCATTCGCCGAGGATGCGCAGTTCGGTGCGCGTGGGGTAGTACTCGGGCAATTCGCAGATGCGGTCGAACAGCTGCGAGCCTGCGGCATCGTAGAAAAACTTGGGCGAGATGCGGCGCGGCTTGCGTGCGAGACACGCGCGCATCTCACGGCCGAATTCGGAGAGCGCAACCGCGCCGGCCGCGGGGGACGCCTCGGGCGCGCGTTGCTGGTGCGGCTGGGTCGCGGCGGCGAACGAAAAGGAGGACGAGGATGTTGGATTGCGCATGATTCAAAGGTCTTTCGCGAGCCGCAGCCCCGAGAACTGCCAGCGGGCGGCCGGCGGAAAGAAATTGCGGTAGCTGGGCCGCGTATGGCCGGGCGGCGTGGCCACGCTGCCGCCGCGCAACACCAGTTGGCCCACCATGAACTTGCCGTTGTATTCGGCCGCAATACCAGGCATGGGCCGGAATCCCGGGTATGGGTCATAAGAGGACCGCGTCCACTGCCAGACATGGCCGCTCATCTGCGAGATGCCGGGTGCGTCGCAGGCGGCCTCCCATTCGAACTCGGTCGGCAGCCGCGCACCGGCCCATTCGGCATACGCGGCGGCTTCATAGAAGCTGAGTTGCGACACTGGTGCATCGGCCTCCATCGGCCGCAGGCCGTGCAGGCCGAACACATGCCAGCCGCCTTGCTGCTGCTGCGCGCCGAGGCGCGGATCGTCCGATGCGAGCCAATACACCGGGTGCCGCCAGCCCTGAGCCTGCACCGCGGCCCAACCGTCGGACAGCCAGAGCTCGGGCCGCTGGTATCCGCCATCGGCAATGAACTGCGCGTAGTCGCTGCAGCTCACCAGCCTGTCGGCAATGGCATAGGGCTGCAGCAGCGCCGAATGACGCGGGGTCTCGTTGTCGAAGGCAAAGCCGCGTCCGTCATGGCCGACCTGCACAACCCCGCCAGGCTGCGGCAGCCAGCGCATTTCGGGCGGCACGGCGGCAAGCCGCAATGCCGGGCCTGAGGCGGGCTTGTAGGCCGGCAGCAACGGGTTGCACGACAACGCATGAAGAATGTCGGTGAGCAGCAATTCCTGGTGCTGCTGCTCGTGGTGCAGGCCGAGCGTGACGATGGGCTCTATGGCGGCCCAGTCCTGGTCGCCGATGTTGCCGTCCAGCAGCGCGAGCACCGCTTCATCGACATGGCGGCGATAGGCGTGCACCTCGTCCACCGAGGGGCGCGTGAGCAACCCGCGCTGGGGCCGCGGATGGCGCGGGCCGAGGGCCTCGTAATATGAATTGAAGAGGTAATGAAAACGCGTATCGAAGGGCTGGTAGCCGCGCGCATGGGGCTGCAGCAGCACGGTTTCGAAAAACCACGTGGTGTGCGCCAGATGCCATTTGGTCGGGCTCGCGTCGGGCATCGACTGGATGCATTGATCTTCGGCGGAGAGCGGCGCGGCGAGTGCCAGGCTGGCGGCGCGCACCTCATGGAACCTGTGGCGCAGCGCGCTTGCCGCCTGGGTGGTCGGCCGGGAAAGCGTCATGGTGTCTCCAGTCGGTTCAACCGTAATTTGTAGCTGATTGGTATTGCACCAGTACGTAGGACAAGTGCCCGCCCTGGCACTGCGGACCCGGGTCGCCTGGCCGGCGGGGAAGCCACTTTGGCACAAGACGGGATGGCGTGCAGGGCGGCTGCGTATCATCCGTCCGATGCAAACGAACAACGCCTCCGCCTGCCCCCGTGTCGTCATCGTAGGCTGCGGATTCGGCGGACTCGAAGCGGCCCGCAGGCTCGAGCGTGCCGACGTGGACGTGACGGTGATCGAGAAGACCAATCATCATCTCTTTCAGCCCCTGCTCTACCAGGTGGCGACCGCGGGGTTGGCCGCACCGTCGATTGCGGCGCCGGTGCGCGCCCTCTTTCGCAAGCAGCCTCGCATCACTACCCTGCTGGGCGAAGTGAGCGCCATCGATACCGAGACCCGCGCCGTGCAGCTGGCCAACGGCGACCGCGTGCCCTATGACCACCTGATCGTCGCGGCCGGCGCCACCCACAGCTACTTTGGCCATGATGAATGGGCGCCGGTGGCGCCCGGGCTCAAGACGCTGGCCGATGCCTTCGAAATCCGCCGCCGCGTGCTGATGTCGTTCGAAGCGGCCGAAACAGCCACCGACCCGCAGCGCCGCCGCGCCCTGCTCACTTTCGCGGTGATCGGCGCCGGCCCGACCGGCGTCGAAATGGCCGGCACGCTGGCCGAGATTGCCAAGCACACGCTCTCCGGCGAATTCCGCCACATCGACCCCGCCACCGCGCAGGTGCTGCTGATCGAAGGCGGTCCGCGCGTGCTGCAGGCCATGCCCGAAAGCCTCAGCCAGAAGGCGCTGGAACAACTGGAAAAACTTGGCGTCGAGGTGCGGCTCAACGCGAGGGTCACCGCAATCGACGCCACGGGGGTCGAAGTGCAGTCAGGCGGCGGTGCCGACGGCGCCCCCGCCAGCAGCTACCGCATCAACACCAGCTGCGTGGTGTGGGCGGCCGGTGTTGCCGCATCTCCCCTGGGCCGCATGCTCGGCAACGCGACCGGCGTCGAATGCGACCGCGCCGGCCGCGTCAAGGTGGAACCCGACCTGAGCCTGGCCGGCCACCCCGAGATCAGCGTGGTGGGCGACCTTGCGGCGGCCCTGAGCCATGCGCCCGGCAAGCCGCCCAAGCCCGTTCCCGGCGTGTCGCCCGGCGCCAAGCAGATGGGGCGCGCGGCGGCGTCGAATATCTTGCGCCGCATCAAGGGCGAGCCGACGGTGCCCTTCCGCTACCGCGACTACGGCAACCTGGCCACCATCGGCCGCAACTCCGCGGTGGTGGATCTGGAAACGCCCTTGGGGCCGCTGCGCTTCAGCGGCCGGCTGGCCTGGCTTTTCTGGCTGTTCGCGCATGCCTACTTCCTCATCGGCTTTCGCAATCGCCTCGTGGTGATGATGGATTGGGCCAGCGCCTACTGGAGCTTCCAGCGCAACGCGCGCGTGGTGGCCGACGTGCGGGGCAAGAGCGAGTCGTAGCTGCCGGCCCGTGGTCCCATCGATGTGCGAGCACGCACCCCGGCTCAGAGCGCGGCATTCGAGTCGTTTTCGCGCTGGCGCCGCCGCCATTCCCAAGGCGGCGTGGGCTTCGCACCGGCCCAGAGGCCCAGGCGCTGCGTGCGCGCGTTGTCCTGCAGCTTGAACGCCCCGCCGCCGCGCCGCGTGGCGATCCCGTTGAAGTCGTACACCCAGGCCCAGCCTTCGGCCACCAGGTGCGTGCCCGCATCCTGTCCTTTGCAACTCACGTCGGCCACCGTGCGGCCGTAGCGGTCGGTGTCGCGCTCTTCGATCACCGCCTGCTCGAAATAGCAGAGCCGGCTCAGCGCCTGCCTGCTGCGCTGGCCGTAGGGCTGCGATCTTTCAGGTGCGTCGATCGCGGCGATGCGCACCTTGACTTCTTCGTACGAACCGAAGCGGCCGCATCGCGCGGTGAGCGTGTCGCCGTCGCTGATGCCGACAACGAGGCAGGTTCGAGGAGCAGAGTGCGACAGGAGGGGAAGAAGCGCGAGGCAAAGGGCGGGTAGAAAGCGCGGAGGCATGGGCGGGAGAGAAAAACCGTGGCAGCGAAAGACACGGATTCTCCCTGCGAAGAGCCCGAGCGCCGGAGCGCGAACCCGCTGTTACGCCGCGCCGCCGTTCTCGTCCTCCTGCAGCAACCGCCACATCACCTTCCCGCTCCCGCTCTTGGGCAGTGCATCGACGAACTGCACCTTGCGCGGGATCTTGTAGACGGCCATGTTCTCGCGGCACCAGTCGATGATCTCCTGCTCGGTGGTGTCCTTGTGCGTGGCGCGCAGCACCACCACGGCCTTGACCGATTCGCCGCGGTAGCTGTCCTTGGTGGAGATGACGCACGCCTCCTGGATGGCGGGATGGCGAAACATCAGCAGTTCGACCTCGGCGGGCCACACCTTGAAGCCGCTCGCATTGATCATTCGCTTGAGCCGGTCGGTGATGAAGAAATAGCCGTCCTCGTCCATGCGGCCCATGTCGCCCGAGCGGAAGAAGCGCTTGCCTTCGAACTCGACGAAAGCGGCCTTCGTGGCATCGGGCCGCTTCCAGTAGCCCTGGAACACCTCGGGACCATGGATGATGATCTCGCCCGATTCGCCGATGGGCATTTCGGCCAGCGTATCGGGATCGACCACGCGTGCGTCGGTGCTCATGAACGGAATGCCCAGGCACTGCTGCTTGGGGTTGTCCGACGGATTGGTGTGCGATGGCGCAGCCGTTTCGGTGAGGCCGTAGCCTTCCTGGTACTTGAGGCCGTACTGCTCGAAGAGGCGCTGCGCCACGGCCTGAGGCATGGCGGCGCCGCCACCGCCGATGTGAGTGATGCTCGACAGGTCGTAGCTCGCGAAGTTGGGGCTGGCCATGAGGTCGATCACCATGGTCGGGATGTTGGTCCAGCTCGTGACCTTCCATCGCGAAATGAGCCGCCCGGCCACGTCGCGGTCCCAGCGCGGCATGACGACCAGGGTGCCTCCCGCAAGGATGGATGTGTGCATCATGCTCACCACGCCGGTGATGTGGAACATGGGCACCACGGCCAGCACCACCGCTTCCGAAGTCGCCTGGCCCCAGAGCTGGCTGGCCACGGCGTTGTGCATGAGGCTGGAGTGATGGTGCACGCAGCCCTTGGGCAAGCCGGTGGTGCCGCTGGTGTAGGGCAGCAGCGCCATGTCGTCGGCGCCCACCACGTGGTCGGGCGCGGCATGGCCCCCGGCCAGCGCGTCGGCCCAGGCCATGGCCGTGCCGCCCGCCAATTCGGGCAGGGGATGGCGCGTGGTGAGCCAGTCTTTCCACGCCGGTGCGGGTGCATCGTCGCCGGTCGCGCCGGCATCGAAAGCGTCGGTGAACTGGGTCACGATGATGTGCGACAGCCGCTGCTCGGCCGGCAGCGCATTGCTGGCCCTGGCCAGCTCTCCGGCCAGGTCGCCGGTGGTGATGGCCACCTTGGCGTCGGGGTCGACGATGTAGTGCTTGAGCTCCTCGGCCCGGTTCATGGGGTTGACCGGCACCACCACCGCGTTGGCGCGCAGGATCGCAAAATGCGCGATCACCAGTTGCGGGCAGTTCTGCATGTCCAGCACCACGCGGTCGCCGCGCTTCACGCCCAGTGCATGCAGCGTGCCGGCCAGGCGCTCGGCCTGCTCGGCGAAATCGCGATAGTTCACCACGCGGCCGAAGAACACGAGCGCGGCCTTGTCGGGATAACGCGCCGCCGAAGTCGCGAGGTTGTGCCAGAGCGAGGTGGCGGGCACGGTAATCGAATGCGGAAGGCGCTTGGGCCAGAACTTGTGGTGCGGGCGTTGTTGCATGGTCAGGGGGCGGTCGGTCGAAGGGGGAGAGAAAGGGGCAGTCCGCAGCCTAAGGCGACCCGTGCGCCGCTCCCATCGGGGAAGCCCCCGGGGCCGTCACCTTGGCGACGCCCATTTGTTTCAAAGCCGCGGTCCGTACCGCACGCGCCTTGCGACTACAGACAAGCGCGGCGTTCCGCGCGAACCTTCGGCTCCCCACCGTCACCCCTTTGAAGGAGAAATTTCATGCCCGCAGACAAGCACGCAAGCGTTCACTGGGAGGGCGCCGGCAAGACCGGCAAGGGCCAGGTCAGCACCGAGACCGGCGCCCTCAAGGACTACCCGTATGGCTTTGCAAGCCGCTTCGAGGACGACAAGCGCGGCACCAATCCCGAGGAGATCGTCGGCGCGGCCCACGCGGCCTGCCTGACGATGGCCTTTGCCTTCGCGCTCGAGAAAGAGGGTTTCACCGCCACCAGGATCGACACCAAGGCCGCTGTGCGTTTGGCCAAGGACGGCGACGGCTTCAAGATCGACCGCATCGCGCTCGAACTCGACGCCGCCGTTCCAAAGCTCGAAGAAGCGAAATTCCAGCAGATCGCGGCCGCCGCCAAGGCCGGATGCCCGCTGTCCAAGGCACTGGCCAGCGTGCCCGAGATCACGCTGAAAGCCACGCTCGCGGGCTGAGCGCTGCTTATGATCGTCTCCACTACAAGAGGAGACGATCCATGGCCCACCGCCACCCGGTCCACGCCGCCGTCATTGCGGCCCTTTCCATTGCGTCATTCGCATCTTTCGGCGTGGGCAGCCTTGCCCACGCCGCATATCCCGACAAGCCCATCAAGGTCGTCATCGGCTTTCCGGCCGGCGGCCCGCTCGACCAGCATGCGCGCCTCCTGACCGACAAGCTGCAGGCCGTGCTCGGCCAGCCGCTGATCGTCGACTACAAGCCGGGCGCGGGCGGCTCTGTGGGCGCCGATGCGGTCGCGAAGAGTCCGGCCGACGGCTACACGCTGCTGCTGGCCAACACCGGCGTGGCCGTGATCAACGGCGCGCTCTACAGCAAGCTGCCCTACAACACACAACGCGACTTCGTGCCCATTGCACGCACCGCCATGCAGCCGCTCGCGCTGCTGGTTACGCCCAAGCTGCCGGTGCAGGACATCCGGCAGTTCGTCGACTACGCCAAGGCGCGGCCCGGCCAGGTCAACTACGGCTCGGCCGGCAACGGCGGCATCAGCCATCTGGTGCCCGAGATGTTCAAGACCGCGACGGGCATCTTCATGGTGCACATTCCCTACCGCGGGAGCGCGCCGGCCTTCACCGACCTGATGGCCGGACAGGTGCAGTTCATGGCCGAGTCCATCCCGCAAGCCGCCAACTACCACAAGCAGGGCAAGGTGCGCGCCCTGGCTGTGACCAGCCGCGAGCGCAACCCCGCCCTGCCCGACGTGCCGACCGTGATCGAATCGGGTATCAAGGGCTTTGAGGTGGTGGGCTTCTACGGCTTTCTCGCGCCCAAGGATACGCCCCGTGATGTCGTTGCCAGGCTCAGCGACGCTTTCCGGCAAGTGATGACCAGCCCCGAGGTGCGCGAGCGCATGGTGAGCCAGGGCGCCGATCCGGCCTTCCTGGGCAGTGAGGAGTTCGGGCGTTTCCTGGCGACGGAGACGCCGCGCTGGGAAAAGGCGGTAAAGGCGTCCGGCGCCCGGATGGACTGACCCCCGCCCGACTTTGGGCGGCTTCATGTCCGGCCGCGACCCATTTCGGTGCACATAGCTTGCATACCAGTTGGCACAAAAGCTGCTGGTATGCAGGTCTATGGCCATATCCGCATCCGAAATCAGTGCACGCATCGTCGAAGCTGTGATGGCGCAGAAGCTGGCGCCGGGTTCGCGTCTGGGCGAACAGCAACTCGCCATGCTGTTCGACTGCAGCCGCACCATCGTGCGGGAAGCGCTCACCCGCCTGGCCGCTCGCGGCATCGTCACCGTGAGCGCGCGGCGCGGCTGGTTCGTCATCGAGCCCTCCCAGGAGGAGGCGCGCGAAGCCTTCGAAGCGCGCCGCGTCATCGAGATGGGCCTCATCCGCAGTGCGGGCAGCACCGGCAAGATCGACAAGCCCGCACTGCGCCAGCTGAAGGCGCACCTGCAACGTGAAAAAGAGGCGCTGAAGGAAAACGACATCGGTAACCGCAGCTTCTTGCTGGGCGACTTTCACGTATGCCTGGCCGAATGCCTGGGCAATACCCTGCTGGCCGACACGCTGCGCGACTTCACGGCGCGCACCACACTGATCGCCATGCTCTACCAATCCACGCACGATGCCGTGCAGTCCTGCGAGGACCACGTGCAGATCGTCGCCGCACTCGAACGGGGCGACCACGCTGCCGCCGAGGCGCTCATGGCCGCGCACATCGGCACTGTGCAATCAGCCCTGCGCGTACAGGCGCCCACCGATCCGCTCGCACAGCTGCGCGACGCACTGGCGCCGCTCCAGAACACCGCAGCCGCGCCCAAGCGGCGCAAGGCCGCCGCGCCGCCGCCCGACGACACCGATTCATCGACTTACCTAGGAGCCCTGCTATGAACTTCTCTTCGTCCAAACGCCACCTCACGCTCGCGCTTGCTTCCGTGGCCATGCTGGTTGCCGCCGGCGCCGCCCAGGCGCAGAACGCCCTGGACAACGTGCTGAAGGCCAAGACCATCAAGATCGCCGTGCCGACCGACTACCCGCCGTACGGCTCGGTCGACAAGAACATGAAGCCGCAGGGCCTGGACGTGGAAATGGCCGAGCTGATCGCCGCCAAGCTGGGCGTGAAGGTCGAGCTGGTGCCCGTGACCAGCGCCAATCGCATTCCCTACCTGCAGACCCGCAAGGCCGACCTCGTGATTTCCACGCTGGGCAAGAACGCAGAGCGCGAGAAGGTGATCGAGTTCACTTCGGCCTACGCGCCCTTCTTCCAGGCCGTGTATGCGGCCAAGAGCATGAAGCTCACCAGCTTTGCCGACATGGCCGGCAAGACCGTCGCCGTGACGCGCGGCGCCATGGAAGACCAGGAACTGAACAAGGTCGCGCCGCCCAACGTCGACTACCGCCGCTTCGAGGACAACAACGCGACCATCGCCGCCTTCGTGGCCGGCCAGACGCAAACCGTTGCCACCAGCGCAGCCGTGGCCGGCGACATGCTCGCCAAGAACCCGAAGGTCAGCGCCGAGTTCAAGCTGCTGCTGAAAGACAGCCCCTGCTACGTCGGTGTGGCAAAGGGCGAAACCGCACTGAAGACCAAGGTCAACGAGATCATCGCCGCGGCCAAGAAGGACGGCACGCTCGACGCCATGTCGAAGAAGTGGCTCGGCAAGGCATCCGGCGACCTGCCCGTCTGACCCCACGCTGAACCTTCCATAAAGGCGCCGCCATGGAATTCGATTTCGGTGCAGTTCTTGTCGACTGGCGGCTGCTCGCCAAGGGCATTGCCTGGACGGTCGGCCTGACGGCCATTGCCACGGTCATCGGCATGGCCGTGGGCGTGGCCTGCGCCTGGGCGCGCGCCAACGGGCCGCCGTGGCTGCGCTGGGTGGCGGGCAGCTATGTGGAGCTGATCCGCAACACGCCCTTCATCGTGCAGTTGTTCTTCATCTTCTTCGGGCTGCCGGCCGCGGGCGTCAAGCTCACGCCCGAGACGGCATCGATCATCGCGATGGTGATGAACCTCGGGGCCTACTCCACCGAGATCATCCGCGCCGGCATCGAGGCCACGCCCAAGGGGCAGATCGAAGCGGCCGTGAGCCTGGCGCTCAACAAGGTGCAGGTGTTCATCCGCGTGGTGCTGCCGCCGGCGCTCAAGAAGGTGTGGCCCGCCATGGTGAGCCAGATCATCATCGTGATGCTGGGCTCTGCGGTCTGCGGACAGATCTCCACCGAAGAGCTGAGCTATGCGGCCAACCTCATCCAGAGCCGGAACTTCCGCGCTTTCGAGTCCTTCATCATCGCCACGCTGCTCTACCTGGCGCTAGCGGTGGCTCTGCGCAAATTGCTCAACTGGGCTGGGCCGAGATTCTTCTTCGGCCGCTGAACGCAGGAAGCCACACCATGGTAGATTTTTCTCTCTGGGACATCCTGCGCAACCTGCTGATGGCGCTGCGCTGGACGGTCGTCCTGTCTTTCATCGCCTTCGTCGGCGGTGGGCTGGTCGGCGGCCTGCTGCTGTTTTTGCGCCTGCGCGGCGGCAGCGTCATGAACCGCGCCGTCGGCGTCTATGTGCAGCTGTTCCAGGGCACGCCGCTCCTGATGCAGCTGTTTCTCGCCTACTTCGGCATTGCGCTCTTCGGCGTCGACGTGTCAGCATGGACCGCAGCAAGCGTGGCGCTCACGCTCTACACCAGTGCTTTTCTCACCGAAATCTGGCGCGGCTGCGTGGCCTCCATTCCCAAGGGCCAGTGGGAAGCTTCGGGCAGCCTGGCCCTGAGCTTTGCCGAGCAGATGCGCCACGTGATCCTGCCGCAGGCTGTGAAGATCGCGATTGCACCGACCGTCGGCTTCCTGGTGCAGGTCATCAAGGGCACCGCGCTCGCCTCGGTCATCGGCTTCGTCGAACTCACCAAGGCCGGCAGCATGATTTCGAACGCCACCTTCAAGCCGTTCGTGGTGTTCAGCTGCGTGGCGCTGCTTTATTTCGTGCTGTGCTTTCCGGTAAGCCTGTACGCCAAGAACCTCGAGAGGAAATCCCATGGCCGCCGTGCTTGAATCCCCCGTCTCCTCCGCCGCCACCTCCGCCGCACCCATCGTGCGCGTGACGGCGCTGCGCAAATCGTATGGCGCGAACGAGGTGCTCAAGGGCATCGATCTCGAAGTGAAGCGCGGCGAAGTCATCGCCATCATCGGAAAGAGCGGCTCGGGCAAGAGCACTCTCCTGCGCTGCATCAACGGGCTCGAGGTGTTCCAGGAAGGCTCGCTCACGGTCGACGGCAAGCCCCTGCTGCACGAAAGCGCCATGGCCATGCGCGAGCTGCGCCAGCGCGTGGGCATGATCTTCCAGAGTTTCAACCTGTTCCCGCACCTCTCGGTCGGCAAGAACGTGATGCTTGCGCCCACGCTCGTGAAAAAGCGCGGCGGCATGGAGGCGGCGTCGCAGGCGCGCAAGCTGCTCGAACGCGTCAACCTGGCCGAGAAGTTCGACGCCATGCCCGACCAGCTCTCCGGCGGACAGCAACAGCGCGTGGCCATTGCGCGCGCGCTGGCTATGGAACCGGCCGTGCTGTTGTGCGACGAGATCACGTCCGCGCTCGACCCCGAGCTGGTGGGCGAAGTGCTGCGCGTGGTCGAGTCGCTGGCCGACGAAGGCATGACGCTCCTCATGGTCACTCACGAGATGAGCTTTGCGCGCAAGGTGAGCGACCGGGTGATCTTCATGCACCAGGGCCGCGTGCATGAGATCGGCCCGCCGGCCGAACTGTTCGGCAATCCGCAAACCGCCGAACTCAAGCAGTTTCTTTCGTCGCTGCACGACTGAGGCGGCAAGCCGCCGCGCTACTTGCGAGCCTGCGCCCTTGTGCGCTTGCGCACGGCCATGCCGGGCGGCGGCTCGAAGTTGTCGTCCGGTCCAAGGCCCGTCTCAACGCCGAGCCGGGCCGCGAGGTGTGCCGCATCGTAGGGTGCGTGCACTTTCACGTCGTTGTCGAAATAGCAATACACGTCGCGCCCCTTCCGCCGTGCAAGCAGGCGCGAAGGCGCGGCCAGCCTGGCATCCTTCACCTGGCGTCCATGGCGCCACGCATCGATGCGTTCGGCCCAGCGGTCGAGCGCTTCGTCGCTGTAGCCGCTGGCGTAGAGCTCCTTGTCGCCATGCAGCCGCATGTAGACGAAATCGGCGCACAGGTCTTCGAGCAGCGGCCAACGCCCCGCCGTGTCGGCAACGACCAAGGCGACATCCTGCCGGCGCAGCAGCGCGATGAAATCCGGATTGGCGAAGCTGGCGTGCCGCACTTCCAGCGCATGGCGCAGGCGAAGCCTGGCAGGCACCTTGAGCAACACGCGGTCTTCACCGACCTTCTCGTTGTGCTGCCGTGCGAGCGCGAGCGCAGACCGGCCGTCCCGCGGCAAAAGCGCCAGAAATTCCTCGAGGCGTTCGGCCTTGTAGACGAAGGACGGCGGCAATTGCCACAGGATCGGCCCGAGCTTGGCGCCCAGCGCGAACACGCCCGAGGCAAAGAAGTTGGCCAGCGCGGTGCGCGGCTCCTTGAGCCGCAGGTTGTGCGTGATGTAGCGCGGCCCCTTCACCGCAAAGACGAAATCGTCCGGCGTCGCGTCATGCCATGCCTTGTAGGACTCGGGGCGCTGCAGGGAATAGAACGAGCCGTTGATCTCGATGGTGGGCAGCATGCGCGAGGCGAAATCGAGCTCCAGGCGCTGCGCCAGCCCCTTCGGATAGAAACGGCCTCGCCACGGCGCATAGCGCCAGCCTGAAATTCCGATTCGCGTCGCACCCTGCATCGTTCGTCTTCTTCTTTCCGATGCTCCGAAACTGGCTTGCCCGCCGGGGCGGCGGCGTAGGAAATGTTCCCATCCGCATAGCAGCACGGGGAGCCTGTGATGCGAGTGGCCGGAACCACCTGGGCTGTGGCAAGCTCCGAGGAGTATGCAAATCCGCTCCCTGCCCTCCACCTCCCGCCGCTGGATGCTGCGCGCGCTGCTCGGCGCCGGGGTCCTGCAAGCGCCGCTTTCGGCGCTGGCCGGTTTCAACTTCTTCACCAGCGAATACACCGCAACCCGCGACGAATTGCAGGCGCAGATCGCCAAGCGCTTTCCGGTGGCCGAGCGCTATGCGGAGATCTTCATGGTCGGGCTGCGCGACCCGCAACTCGGCCTCGACGCACGCGGCAACCGCGCGGCTATCACAGCCACGCTGACCATTGCAAGCCCGCTCCTGGCCGCATCGCCGGTTCAGGGCGTGGTCTCGGTCAGCAGCGCCTTGCGCTACGACCCCGTAGCACGCGCGCTGCGGCTTGACCAGCCCAAGGCCGAGCGCCTCGAATTGCAGGGGGTGGAAGGCCGCGATGCCGAGCGGCTGCAGAAGGTGGGCGCTGTGGTGGCGCAGGAGCTGCTGCAGGGCCAGGTGCTGCGCAGTTTCACGGCCGACGAGCTCACCGTGGGCCGCAAGACCTACGAGATCGGCGACATCACGGTGCAGGACAACGGCATCAAGGTACAGCTCAAATGAAATATCCCCTGCTTGCCGCCGCAGTGCTGATCGCGGGCTGCGCGGCCATTCTCCCCACGGCCAGGCAGCATTTCGATCTGCAGGCCCACCGCGGCGGGCGCGGCCTTGCACCCGAGAACACGCTGGCGGCCTTCTCCAAGGCGATCGACCTGGGCGTGAACACGCTCGAACTCGACATCGGGCTCACGGCCGACGGCGTGGTCGTCGTCTCGCACGACACCGCGCTCAACCCCGACCACACGCGCGATGCAAACGGCGCCTGGCTCGCTCCAAAGACCGGCCCCACCATTCGCTCGCTCACCTTGGCACAGCTCCAAGGCTACGACGTGGGGCGGCTGAACCCCGCGAGCAACTACGGCAAGCAGTTCGCGTTGCAGATCCCTCAAGATGGCGAGCGCATTCCCACCCTGGCCGCCGTGTTCGAGCACGTGCGCGCGCGCGGCGCAGCGGCTGCCACGGTGCGCTTCAACATCGAGACCAAGATCGATCCGGCCAAGCCTGACGAGACCGCCGCGCCCGAGCCTATGGTGCGCGCGCTGCTCGCCGAGATCGACAAGGCGCAGATGGGAAGCCGGGTTACCGTCCAGAGCTTCGACTGGCGCACGCTGGCGCTGGTGGGACAGCTCGCGCCGCAGCTGCCGCGGGCCTATCTCAGCACCGCGCGCACGCTCAAGGACAGCCGCTGGACCGGCGGGCTCGACGCCGCCAACTTCAGCTCCACGCCGCAGCTGGTCAAGGCTGCCGCGGGCACGGCAGGAGGTCCGGTGACGTGGTCGCCCGCGTACAACGACCTGACTCAGGCGGCCGTCAAGGAGGCGCATGGCCTGGGCTTCAAGGTGCTGCCCTGGACCGTGAACCAGCGCGCCGACATGCTGCGGCTGATGGACTGGGGCGTGGACGGGATCATCACCGACTACCCAGACGTGCTGCGCGACCTGATGCGCGAACGGGGTCTCTCTTTGCCGCCACCCGGAAAGGCCACATCATGAACACCGCTGCAACGCAATTGGACTATCTTGGCGCCCGCATTGCCGCGCTGCAAGGCGGCAGCGGCTCGGCCTCTGCGCTGTCGAACGAAGCGCGTGCGAGTACCGACCTTCTGGGCGCCCTGCCGCCACGCTACGCGGAGGTGCTGCTGAGTCTGCTCGACCGGCTCGAATCGAGTGCGCTGTTCAGCGAAGAGAGCTGCTCGTTCAGCCAGAAGGACCTGCTCGACAACCTGCAGGTGTGGATCGACAAGGCCCGCGCACAACTGGTGTCCTGAGGAAAACCTTTATGCAAAGACGAATTCTTCTTCTGCGTGCCGCTTCAACGCTACCGCTCGCCGCCGCGGCTTGGCCGCTGGCCGCACTGGCGGCCGCGCCGATGGTCGAGATCTGGAAGGACCCGAACTGCGGGTGCTGCCAGGATTGGGTCAAGCACCTGAACGCGAACGGCTTCGCAACGCGCGTTCATGACGACGGCAACGATGCGGCGCGCTCCCAGCTCGGCGTGCCCGCCAAGCTGGGCTCGTGCCACACGGGCATGGTCGGCGGCTATGCACTCGAAGGCCACGTGCCCGCGCGCGAGGTGCACCGGCTGCTGCGCGAAAAGCCGAAAGCCATCGGCCTTGCCGTGCCCGGAATGCCGGTCGGTTCGCCCGGCATGGACGGCGCTGTCTATGGTGGCCGGCGCGACTCCTATGACGTTCTGCTGGTGCTGGCCGGCGGCGGCACCCACGTTTACCAGAGCTACCGCTGAACCGGCAACCTTCGCCCGGTCAGCTGAAGCGGCCGGGATCGAACGGGGCAAGCGGGATCTCGGGCGTGCTGCCCGCCAGCAGCTGCGCGGCCAGCCTGCCGGTGCGCGCAGAGCCGCAAAGGCCGACGTGGCCATGGCCGAAGGCGAGCACCACGTCCTGGCTCGCCCCGGCGGCGCCGATGCAAGGCAGTCCATCGGGCAAGCTGGGCCGGTGGCCGAGCCAGTGCCTCACTACGACCGAATCCGCCGGCTGATCGGCCAGGGCGGGAAACATTGATTGCAGGTGGCGATGCAGGATCTCGGCGCGCCGCCAGTCGGCCGCGGCCTCGAGCCCGCCGATCTCGACCTGCCCCGCCGCACGCAGACCGCCATCCATCCAGTGCGCGATAAGCTTGCCGTCGGCCACCATGGTCGGCGTGCGCGGACCCACGGCAGCCCCTTCGACCACCACGTGGTAGCCGCGCTCCGATTCGAGCGGCACCGGAGAACCGGCCGCCGCGGCCAGTTGCCCCGAGCGCGCACCGGCACAGATGGCCGCGGCATTGCAGGCGATCTCGCCGGCTTCGGTCTGCACCGCGCGCAGCCGTCCGCCTTCGATGCGAAAGCCGGTGGCACGCGCCGCCACGCGCTCCGCTCCGCCATCGCGTGCATGCTGTGCCAGCGCGGCCACATAGGCGCCCGGGTTGCGGCAATGGCCGGCCTCGGGCACGAAGATGCCGAGCGTGTAGCGCGCATCGAGATCGGGTTCGCGCTGCCGCAGCTCCGGCCCCGGCCATTCATCCCACCGCACGCCGGTGCGATGGCGCACGCGCCAGCCCAGTGCGTCGGCCTCGAACTCCTCGCGCGACCGGTAAGCGTGCAACAGCCCACGCTGCTCGATGAGCTGCGGCACGCCGGCCTCGGCAGCGAGCCTGGCATGCAGCGCCGGTGCATCGGCAAGCAGCGTGCGCAGTGCGTCGGCCGTGCGCTGCACACGCGTTTCGGTCCAGCCCGAGGCCAGGTAGCGCAGCAGCCACGGCAAGGCCCGCGGAAGGTAGCGCCAGCGTAGCGCGAGCGGCCCGAGCGGATCGGCCAGCCAGCCGGGCACCCTGCGCCACGCACCGGGCAGCGCGGGCGGCATCACGGAATGCGAGGACAACCAGCCCGCGTTGCCGTAGCTCGTGGCCTGCGGGCCGCCCGGCTCGTCGGGTTCCACCACCGTCACGCGCAGGCCGGCGCGCAAGGCCTCGATGGCGGTTGCGCAGCCCACGGCGCCTGCACCGATCACCACCGCGTGGCGCCCGGCGCCGCCCGCGGAGAAACTTCTTGCAACTGTCATGGACGCCTATCGTAGAGGGGCGGTCCCATAATCGGCCGCCATGCCCGTTCCCTCTTCCGTCCCCTCGTCTTCAGGCGCCATTACCGATGTCGCCGGCATCGAAGTAGGCCATTTTTCCGACACGCGTCGGCCCACCGGCTGCACCGTGATCCTCGCGCGCGAAGGCGCGGTAGCCGGTGTCGACGTGCGCGGCGCCGCGCCCGGCACGCGCGAGACTGACCTGCTCTCGCCCGGAAACCTGGTGCAGCAGGTGCACGGCATCATGCTGGCAGGCGGCAGCGCCTGGGGCCTGGCCGCGGCCGAAGGCGCAATGCGCTGGCTCGAGGAGCGGAACATCGGCATGGACGTGCGCTTCGGCGTGTTGCCCATCGTGCCGGCCGCCGTGCTGTTCGACCTGCCCATGGGCGACGCGCGCATCCGTCCCGATGCCGCGGCTGGCTACTTGGCCTGCGAGGCGGCCAGCAGCGATGCGCCGGCCGAAGGCAACGTGGGCGCCGGCAGCGGCGCGCTCGTGGGCAAGCTCTTCGGCGTGGATCGCGCGATGAAGGGCGGCATCGGCACCGCTTCGGTCACGGTGGGCGGCGTCACCGTGGGCGCACTGATCGCTGTCAACGCGCTCGGCGACGTGATCGACCCCGACACCGCGCAACCAGTGGCCGGCGCACGCACCCAAGACGGCTCGGCGCTGCTCGACACCCGCCGCGCCCTGCTGCGGGGCGAACCGCCCAAGCCGCTGCTTGCGGGCACCAACACCACGCTGGGCGTGATCGCAACCGATGCGGTGCTGACCAAGGTGCAGGCCAACCGCCTCGCGAGCGTGGCCCATGATGGCCTTGCCCGCGCCATCAACCCCGTGCACACGATGAGCGACGGCGACACCCTGTTTGCGCTGGCAACGGGCCACGTGCCTCTGGAAGGCGGCGCACCAGGCATGACCGTGCTCGGCACCATGGCCGCCGAAGCGGTAGCGCGCGCCACCTTGCGCGCTGTGCTCGCGGCGCGTTCCGTCACCGTGGGCGAGCTGCACGTGCCGTGCGCAGCCGACCTCGCCCCGACCAACACCTGAACTGATCCCATGGCTATGCCCAAGACGCTGAAGCTGATCCTGCTGTCGATCCGCGACCTGATCGCCTCCGCGGGTCCGATCGTGTTCCTCGTGATCGGCTTGCTGATTGCCGCCTATTGGTGGCTGCAGCCGCAGCCGCCCAGGCACGTGACGCTGGCCACCGGACCCACCGGCAGCGCCTATTCGCAGTTCGGCAAGCGCTATGCCGAGTTGCTCAAGAGCAGCGGCATCGAAGTGGAACTCAAGGCCACCACGGGTTCGTCCGAGAACCTGGAACTGCTTCGCAACGGCGAAGCCGACGTGGGCTTCGTGCGCGGCGGAAGCGCCGACCCTGTCGCAGACGAGGAAGCCGGCCTCACCTCCCTCGGCAGCCTGTTCTTCGAGCCGATCTGGCTCTTCTACCGCGCTGATTCCGCGCAAAAGATCGATCGCAAGACAGCCACGCTGACCTCGCTCGCCCAGCTGCGCGGCCTGCGCGTGAACGTCGACCTAGCGGGCAGTGGCCTGCCGGAGATCATGGAGCGCCTCTTCAAGGCCAACCACCTGGATACCGATGCGCTGCAGCTTTCTAACCTCGAGCAGGCGGCCGCCGCCGAGGCGCTGCAAGCCGGGCTGCTCGACGCCATCGTGCTCGCCTCCGCACCGCAGTCGCCGCAGGTGCAGCGGCTGCTGCGCGCGCCCGACATCAAGCTGATGGATTTCGGCCAGGCCGACGCCTATACGCGGCGTTTTCCGTTCCTCTCTGCGGTCACGCTGCCGCGCGGCGTGGTGGACCTGTCGCGCGACCTGCCGCCGACCGACGTGTCGCTGCTCGCGGCCACCACCTCGCTGCTGTCGCGCGACAAGACCCACCCTGCGCTGCGGCAGCTCTTTGCGCAAGCCGCGCAGGGCGTGCACAGCGATGCCGGCTGGTTCAACCGCGCGCGCGACTTCCCCAACACGCGCACCAGCGAACTGCCCGTGAGCCCCGAGGGCGACCGTGCCATCAACGGCACGCCGCCATTCTGGCAGCGCTACCTGCCGTTCTGGGCCAGCAACCTGATCGAGCGCATGTGGCTGGTGCTGGGCGGCCTGCTGGTATTGATGCTGCCGCTCAGCCGCGTGGTGCCCCCGCTCTACCAGTTCCGCGTGCGCCGGCGTGTGTTCCGCTGGTATGCGCGGCTGCGCGACATCGAAGCCAAGGTGGATGCGCGGCAAGGCGGACGCAAGGAGCTGCTCGATGAGCTCGACGAGCTCGACCGCGTGGTGAACAAGGTGGCCGTTCCGCTGTCGTACGCCGACGAGCTCTATGCGCTGCGCAACAACATCCACACCGTGCAAAAACGCGTGCAGATGCGCTGGCCGGAACCGGGTGACTTCGCGCCCCGAAACCCGCTGCCGAAGGAAGCTGCAGAAAGCGCTTGAACTGGAGCGCTCGATGTCACCGCTGCGCGCGAAGTGTTTGCAGTCGGCGATGAAAAAAGCGCGCAGTCCCTTGCGGAACCACGCGCTCTTGCCTAAAAGTTCTGAGCAAGCCTATTTCAAGGCTTTGTAACGCATGCGCTTGGGCTTTGCTCCTTCTTCGCCCAGGCGCTTCTTCTTGTCGGCTTCGTACTCCTGGTAGTTGCCGTCGAAGAAGGTCCACTGGCTGTCGCCTTCGGCGGCCAGAATGTGCGTGGCGATGCGGTCGAGGAACCAGCGGTCGTGGCTGATGACCATGACCGTGCCGGCGAATTCGAGCAGCGCGTCTTCGAGCGCGCGCAGCGTTTCCACGTCCAGGTCGTTCGACGGTTCGTCCAGCAGCAGCACGTTGCCGCCCGCGATCAGCGTCTTGGCCAGGTGCAGCCGGCCGCGTTCGCCGCCCGACAGCGTACCGACCTTCTTCTGCTGGTCGGCGCCGTTGAAGTTGAAGCGGCCCGCATACGCACGGCTTGCCATCTGGAACTTGCCGACGTTGATGATGTCCAGGCCGTTGGAAATGTCTTCCCACACGGTCTTGCTGTTGGCGAGTTCATCGCGGTGCTGGTCGACGAAGGCCATCTTCACGGTCTGGCCGATGATGACCTCGCCTGAATCCGGTTTTTCCTTGCCCGCGAGCAGCTTGAAGAGCGTCGACTTGCCGGCGCCATTCGGGCCGATGATGCCGACGATCGCGCCCGGCGGCACGGTGAAGCTCAGGTTGTCGATCAGCATGCGGTCGCCGAAGGACTTGCTGACGCCGTGGAATTCGAACACCTGCTGGCCCAGCCGCTCCGCCACAGGAATGAAGATTTCCTGCGTCTCGTTGCGCTTCTGGTATTCCATGTCGCTCAGCTCTTCGAAGCGGGCCAGGCGAGACTTGCTCTTGGCCTGGCGTGCCTTCGGGTTCTGGCGCGACCATTCCAGTTCCTTCTTCAGCGCCTTGGCGTGGGCTTCTTCGCTCTTCTGCTCCTGCGCCAGGCGTTCGCCCTTCTGCTCGAGCCAAGTGCTGTAGTTGCCCTTCCAGGGAATGCCGCGGCCGCGGTCCATTTCCAGGATCCACTCGGCCGCGTTGTCGAGGAAGTAGCGATCGTGGGTAATGGCCACCACGGTGCCCGTGAAGCGCTGCAGGAACACTTCGAGCCACTCCACCGATTCGGCGTCCAAGTGGTTGGTCGGCTCATCGAGCAGCAGCATATCGGGCTTGGACAGCAACAGGCGGCACAGCGCCACGCGCCGCTTTTCGCCGCCTGACAAGAGGCCGATCTTCGCGTCCCACGGCGGAAGGCGGAGGGCATCGGCGGCGATTTCCAGTTGATGCTCGGAATCGGTGCCGGCAGTGGCGATGATGGCTTCGAGCTGGGCCTGCTCGGCCGCCAGCGCATCGAAGTCGGCGTCTTCGGCGCCATAGGCGATGTACACCTCTTCAAGCCGGGCCTTGGCCGCAAACACCGCACCCATGGACTCCTCGACCGATTCGCGCACCGTGTGCTCGGGGTTGAGCTTGGGTTCCTGCTCCAGGTAGCCGATGGTCATTCCCGGCATGGGCAGCGCCTCGCCCTCGAACTCCTTGTCCACACCCGCCATGATCTTGAGCAGCGTGGACTTGCCCGAGCCGTTCAGGCCGAGCACGCCGATCTTGGCGCCGGGGAAGAAAGAGAGCGAAATGTCTTTCAAGAGCTGCCGCTTGGGCGGCACGGTCTTGCTGACGCGGTTCATCGAATAGACGTATTGGGCCATCTGTGCTTGGTTACCTTGGGTAGCGGAAATTCTGGGGAAATCGCGGGCGCCCGAAAAAAGCTTTCCGGCGCGGCAAACCATAGATTATCGACTCATGCGACAATAGCCACCGTTGCCGGGTCCAGTTGCCCGCAGCACCGGCTCTCTGCCGGGGACGAAGAAAGACCTTTCCAACCCTTTTGCAAGGGCGGACTTTCCGGCTCCCACCCCTGACCTTCATCAGCCTTGACTGGCTCGGCGTTATCAAAAAGACGCCAAGCGGGCCGATGCCACTGCGCCGTGTATGGCGCTTAATGTTTCCAATGAATTTTGATGAACTGAAGCTGGCTCCCGCCATCTTGAAGGCTGTGCACGAGCACGGTTACGACACCCCCACCCCCATCCAGGCACAAGCCATTCCCGCGGTTCTCGACGGGCACGACCTGCTTGGCGGCGCCCAGACCGGCACCGGCAAGACGGCCGCCTTCACGCTACCCATGCTGCACAAGCTGAGCGTGGGCGGCCGTGCCACCAACAAGTTCGGCGGCATCGGCATCCGAGCCCTGGTGCTCACCCCCACGCGCGAACTCGCGGCCCAGGTCGAAGAGTCGGTCCGCACCTACGGCAAGTACCTGGAGCTCGACTCCACCGTGATCTTCGGCGGCGTGGGCATGAACCCGCAGATCAGCAAGCTCAAGAAGGGGGTCGACATTCTCGTGGCCACGCCCGGCCGCCTGCTCGACCTTCAGCAGCAAGGCATGCTCGACCTGAGCCAGGTCCAGATCCTCGTCCTCGACGAAGCCGACCGCATGCTGGACATGGGCTTCATCCACGACGTGAAGAAGATCCTCGCGCTGGTGCCCCGCGAAAAGCAGAGCCTGCTGTTCTCGGCCACCTTCAGCGACGAGATCCGCGATCTCGCGGCCACGCTGCTCAAGAACCCGCAGAGCATCCAGGTCACGCCGCGCAACACCACCGTGCAGCGCATCACCCAGGTGATCCACCCCGTGGGCCGCGGCAAGAAGAAGGCGCTGCTCGCGCACATCATCAACGAGAACAAGTGGAGCCAGGTGCTCGTGTTCACGCGCACCAAGTTCGGCGCCAACAGCGTGGCCGAATTCCTCACCAAGAACGGCATCGAAGCCATGGCGCTGCACGGCAACAAGAGCCAGAGTGCACGCACGCAGGCGCTGGCCGGCTTCAAGAGCGGCACCATCCGTGCGCTGGTGGCCACCGACATCGCTGCCCGCGGCATCGACATCGACGAGCTGCCGCACGTCGTGAACTACGAAATCCCGAACGTCAGCGAAGACTACGTGCACCGCATCGGCCGCACCGGCCGCGCCGGTTCGAGCGGCGAGGCCGTGAGCTTCGTCTGCATGGACGAAGAAGGCTTCATGCAGGAAATCGAACGCTTCACCAAGCAGACCATTCCGGTGCAATTCGTCGAAGGCTTCGGCCCTGAAGAAGGCGAACGTGCCGAACCGATCGCCATGGGTCGCCAGACGATCTGGGGCGGCGCCGGCCGTCCGCCGAGCCGCGACGTGATGCAGGCGGCCGCCAAGGCCGCCCGCACCGAAATGCTGCAACGCATTCGAGAAAACAAGGCCGGCCAAGGCGGCGGCGAACGCGCCGGCGGTGGCGGCGGCAACGGCGGCGGTCAACGCCGTGGTGGCGGCCAGGGCGGTGGCGGTCAAGGCCGCAACGCCAACGGCGGCCAAGGCCAAGGCCAGGGCCCGCGCGGCCAGGGCGCCCGCCCCGCACAAGGCCGCGGACCGCAAGGCCCGGCGCGCACGCCGCACCATGCGCCGCAGCATCATCAGCAGAACCATCTGCCGCACGACGAGCGCCAACCACGCCATCACGGCAACAGCCATAGCCCGACACAAGCCAACCAGGTCGCGCACCTGCGTGCTGAAGCCGTTGCAGGCGGCGACGGCCAACCGGATCCGTTGCGCACGAGCGTCGACCACATGGGTGGCGGCCGCGGACGCAGCCGTCCGGGCGGCGGTGGTGGTGGCGGCTACGGCGGCAATCGTTCGGGCGGCGGCGGCCGTTCGGGTGGCGGCGGCTACGGCGGCGGTGGCGGTGGCAACCGCTCCGGCGGCGGCGGACGCTCGTTCGGGCGCTGATCGGAACCGCGGGTAGAACGTCTACCCCGCAAATGACAAAGGGCACCTCGGTGCCCTTTTTCTCGTCTGAGGTTCAGAGCGGCGGCGCCCTGTTCGCACGAATGATCCGTGCGATCCGGCTGGACGGCTGCAGGCTGTGATCGATGGCTTTCACCAGCTTGCTTCAGAACTTTCCGCTGTCGGCCGGGTTGTGCACGATCTGGATCAGCACATCGGGCGTATAGGCCCTGGTGCGCGAGATTTCGGCTATCTCTCCTCCTGCGGTGCCCGCAAAGACCAGCACGCCCTGCCCTTTGTAGGCAAGGTAATGGCGCCACCGGTCCGTTCCGTTGTAGGTAGGGATCCAGGCCTTGCCTGTATTCCTGACCGTTTCGGCATTTGGCTTGCCCGCGATCCTGGTCGCCTCCGCATAGGTCATGCTGGGCCGAAGCTGCGCGAATGCCGTGCCGGGCACCGGCTGGCCGACGACGGTGCGTTCCTCGTCTTCTTGCGCCGCAACCAGCGCGCGCCGCCCGGGCTCGTACAAAGGGGCCGATTGGCAAGCGGCGAGCACGACGCACGCCAGGAGAACAGAACAGCTCAATCGAATTTGCATTTTTCTCTTCCAGGAAACATGCCGGATTGTCGACTTACAAGTGCGGACACAAACGTTGGAAGATCACAAATCCAGCACGTTTTCCATGCTTTTTGTCAGGCGCGCAACACACACGACGCCACGCTCTTCGTTTGTTAATGCGAAAGGCATCCTCTCAGGCGCCAGTCTGTGCGGACACAATCGCGTGCCATGCAATACATTCCGCCCAACTACGCCACGCTGTTCGTCGCCACCTGCAACCTGCTCAATCTCGCGAACCCGCACCGCGTGTACTACGAGAACCAGGACCCGTATGACGAGCGCGAATACGAGCGCAAGATCGACTGGATCGGCGAACGCTTTCGCGCGCTGAATGCGGACGTGCTCGCGGTGCAGGAGGTCTGGGATGAAAGCGCGCTGAAGGCCGCCATCGCACGCAGCGGGCTGCGCTACGACTTCGCCTCGGTACCGGGCGCCGAGAACACGCCGCCGCACAGCGGTGCGCAAGGCACGCCGCGGGTTGGCATTGCCACGCGGCTGCAGGTGGACCGCGTGCAGTCGTTCGTCGACTTTCCAGCCGGCCTCGGGGTCGAGGTGCCCGGCCTCGGATCGCACACGCGCTTCGAGCGTCCACCACTCCTGGCCACGCTGCGCATGAAGCACGGGCAACAGGTGCATGTGCTCACGGTGCACCTTAAGTCCAAGCGGCCGAAGTTCCTGCAGGATGCACAAGGCAACGCCCTGGAAGACCGCGATGACCGCAAGGTGGGTGTGATGGCGACGCTGCGCTCGCTGGTGATGCGCGGCGCCGAGGCGGCCGCCCTGCGCTGCATCGTGCTCGACCTGTTGCAGGACACGAACACGCCGCTGGTGGTGATGGGCGACTTCAACGACGACCCGCACAGCGTGACCACGCAACTGGTGGCCGCCACCTCCGAAGTGGCCTACGACAAGGCGGCCCGCGATGTGGCGCTCTTCAACGCCTACGAGATGCAGGGCGAGTCGGCCCTCAAGAAGGACGTGGCGTACTCGCACATCCACCAGGGCTTTCCGGCCGTGCTCGACCAGATCTTCGTGAGCGAGGAGTTCGTCGCCACAAGCCGCAACAGCCTCGGCGACGTGCGCAGGGTCGATTACTTCAACGACCACCTGCACGAAGGACGCGACCGCTCGCGCTCGGACCACGGCTTTGTGCGCGCGCTGCTCCGGCTGCGCACGGACTGAGCCGAAAGTCCGACAGGAGGAAACTCAGGGCATGCGCCGGCCGCTTTGGCGGTCGAATAGATGCACGCGGTCCACGTCGATGGCAAGAGCCACGGTCTGGTCGGGACTTGCATCGACGCGGCCGTGCACCGCCAACACCAGCTTGGCCTCGCCGACCTGCACCAGCAGTTCGGTCTCGGCGCCCGTGGGCTCGACCACGATGACCTGCGCATTGACGCCGCTGCCGCCCCCCAGCGTGATGTCGCCCGGTCGAATGCCGTAGTGCACCGGCTGGCCGTCGGGTGCCGATGTGCCCGCCGGCACGGGCCAGCGCGCGCCATGCGATTCGACCCAGCAATCCGTACCCGAACGCCGCACGGTGCCTTCGATCACGTTCATCGAAGGCGAGCCGATGAACTGCGCGACAAAGAGGTTGTCGGGGCGGTCGTAAAGGTCAAGCGGCGTGCCGATCTGCTCGACGATGCCGTCGTGCATCACCACGATGCGGTCGGCCATGGTCATGGCCTCGATTTGGTCGTGCGTCACGTACACCGTGGTCGTCTTCAGGCGCTGGTGCAGCGCCTTGATCTCGGCGCGCATTGCCACGCGCAGCTTGGCGTCCAGGTTGGAGAGCGGCTCGTCGAAGAGGAACACCTTCGGATCGCGCACGATGGCGCGTCCCATGGCCACGCGCTGGCGCTGGCCGCCCGACAGCTCGCGCGGATAGCGTCCGAGCAATGCATCGAGGTTGAGGATCTTGGCGGCGCGCGACACCCGCTCATCCGTCACGGACTTCTCGGCGTTGCGAAGGCGCAGGCTGAAGCCCATGTTCTCGCCGACGGTCATGTGCGGATAGAGCGCATAGCTCTGGAACACCATCGCGATGTCGCGGTCCTTCGACTCGAGGTCGTTGACCACGCGGCTGTCGATCATGATCTCGCCGCCGCTGATGTCTTCGAGACCCGCGAGCATGCGCAGCAAGGTCGACTTGCCGCAGCCCGAAGGCCCGACTAGCACCACGAACTCGCCGTCGGTGATGTCGAAGCTCAGGCCCTGGATGATCTGGACCTTGCCGAAGGATTTCTGGATATTGCGAAAGGATACGGAAGCCATTTTTATTCCCAGGGTTCGCTCAGCTCTTGACGGCACCGGCGGTGAGCCCGCCCACCATGTAGCGCTTGAATGCGTAATAGATTGCCGCGGGCGGCAGTGCATAGATGAGGCCGGTGGCCATCAGCAGTTCCCACGGCGAATCGTCGGCCGAAAGGAAGTTGCCGAGCGCCACCGCCAGCGTCACGCTCCTGTCGTTGGACAGCAGCAGGAAGGCATAGAGGTATTCGTTCCATGCGAGCAGCAGCGAATAGGTGCCCACCGCCACCAGCGACGGCACCATGAGCGGCAGGTACACCAGGCGGAAAAGCTGCAGCGGCGATGCGCCGTCCATGCGGGCAGCCTCGTCGAGTTCGTAGGGCAGCTTGTCGGACGCCTGCTTCAGCACCCAGATGCAGTACGGCGATGCAATGGTCACCATTGCGAGGATCAGCGCCCATTGGCTGTTGAGCAAGCCATAGTTGCCCATGGTCTTGTACATCGGCACCGCAAGAAAAGCCGCGGGAATGAAGTAGGTGAAGAGCGCCAGGTTCATCACCGTGCGCCCGCCCCTCACGCGCAGCCGGCTGATCGCAAATGCGGCGGTGGTCGCGACGAACAGCGTGAGCGCCCCGACCGACAGCGCGATCAGCAGCGAATTCCCCAGTTGCAGCCAGAAGTGGTCCAAGTAGAAGTGCTTCTGCTGGAACACGATGCGGAAGTTGTCCAGCGTCGGGTTCTTGGGCCACAGGTGGCCCGAGGTCGCGGAGTCTTTCGATGAGATCGCGAAGAGCACCATGTGGTAGACGGGAATCAGCGTCCACAGCAGCACCGGAATCCCGATCAGGAGCAGCTTGGCCTCGGTCGCGATGGCCTTGGGTGTCCAGCGCTTCATTTCGAGAGCCTTTTCATCATGAAGTAGACGAGCGGCAGCACGAGCGGCAGCGCCACCACGATGGATGCCATCGACAGGTCGACCTGGTCCAGCCGCAGATAACGAATGCCCAGCGTTGCCAGCACGTGTGTCAGGTCGGCAGGTCCGCCGCCGGTCAGCAGGTAGACGCTGTTGAAGTCGCCAAGCGTCCAGATCATCGAAAGAATGAGGGACGTGACGTACAAAGTTTTCAGTGCGGGCCAGCTCACGAAGCGGAACTTCTGCCACGTCGAAGCGCCGTCGACCGACGCGGCTTCATACTGTTCCGTAGGAATGGCCAGCCGCCCCGCCACCAGGATCAGCGTCCAGAACGGCAGGGACTTCCATACATGCACCACCATTGCCAAGGCCAGTGCCAGCGTGGGATCGTTGAGCCAATTGGGACCATCCGCGCCGGTGAGGCGGAAGATGGTGCTGTTGATCACGCCCCATTCGGGGTTGAGCATGAAGCGGACCGACAAGATGGTGGGAATCGAAGGCATTGCCCATGGCAGGATGAAGATCGCCGAGACGATCTTGATCCACCAGCGCGATGTCACGAAGAAACCCGAGAGCACAAGAGCGATGAGCATCTTGATGTTGATCGCCACGACCAGGAAGACGGCCGTGTTGATTACCGAGCGGAAGAAGATCGGGTCTTCGACCAGCTTCACGTAGCTTTGCGGATGGCGGGCGAGCCACAGCCCGTAGCCCACCGGGTAGAGAACGAAAACCACGAACACCAGCAGGTAGGGCACGACCATGACCGCGCCCCAGAACTGCCAGCGCGCGTGCCGCGCCCCAAGATTGACGGTAGGCGCCGGAAGCGGCGCGGCGGTGGCAGTGGAGCTCATGCGAGTCAGCCCGGTGAAGGTGGTTTTCGAAGAAAGCGGCTTACTGCGCCGCGACTGTCTTGATGCGCGCGATCATCTCGTCGACCGCCTTGTCCACCGGTACCTTGTCGGTGACGACGCGGCTCATGGCCTTGGCCCAGACGTTCTCGTTGTTGAGCACGGTGAACTTGTAGTTCTTGGTGAACTCGAAGGTCACGGTGCCGGCGGCGTACTGGTTGAAGACCGAGAGGCGGTGCGGATCGGCCTTCCAGAAGTCACGCTGCTGCGCGGCCTTGGTGACCGGGAACCAGCGGCCCAGCGAACCCTCGACATACGGCGTGAGGTTTTCTTCCTGCAGCAGGAAAGCGACGAACTCCTTGGCGCGGGCCTTGTTCTTGGCGTCCTTGAACACAACGCCGGTCTTCACCGCGGTACGGTAGACCATCTTGCTGCCGTCAGGCTTGCTCGGGAAACCTGCCGTACGGATGCGCTCGGTGTAGTTCTTGCGCGCTTCCTCGCGCTGCTCGGGCGTGAGCGACGCGTTATTCGAATCGTCGAGCCACTTGGCGGCGATGGAGATGGTCGCGTTGTGCGTCATCAGCGTCGTCTTGTTGTGGAACGCGACGTTGTTGTCCGGGTCCTTCCAGCTGGTCGAGGACGGCGGCGTGCAGCCTTTGGTGTAGGGCGTGGTGTAGTCGGTCAGCGCGCCGATCAGGCCAGTGCGGACCTTTGGGTCGTCGACCAGCAACTTGCCGTTGTCGTCCACCAGCTTCACGTTGTATGCGTCCATGAAGGTCAGGAACGAATAGAACGAGTCGCTCGAATCCACGCCCATGGGCATTCCGATGCCGAAGGTGCGCTTTCCGCTCTTCTGGCGGCTGGCGGTTTGCGCCTTCTCGCACCAGAAGGTCCAGTAGTCCTTCCAGGTGGTGGGAATGTCGGCTTCCTTGAGGCCAGCCTCGGTGAGCATGTCGAGCCAATACTCAACGTGCATCGTCTGCTGCTTGATCGGGAAGGCGTAGTACGCCTTGTTCTTGCTCTGCTCGTTGTAGAGGTACGTGGTTTCGAGCGTGTTGGGCGCGAAGCGGTCCTTCATGGGCGTGAGCACGCTGCTGAGGTCTTCGAGCTTGCCGTCGTAGGCCCACTTGCCCGTGACCTGGAAGTCATACACGTCGGCGTACGCCACGTCGGGCGGGCTGCCGGAGTCGAGCGCGGACACGGTCTTGGGGATCATGTCCTGGATCGGGTACTGTGAGAGTTCGATCTTCACGTTCTTGTTCTTGTCCTCGAACTTCTTGATGGCGGCGAACAGCGCATCGTCCTCGGCCTTGTAGAAGCCCTTGACCCACCAGACGGTGAGCTTTTCCTGCGCGGCAGCGGGGCCTGCCGCGGCCAACAACCCCAGCGCGAATAGCGTCGGCGCTATCAGCGATTTGACGACTTTCATGGTGTCTCCTCTTCTTCGGTGGAAATGCTCGAAACACGAGCGGTGAAAAACCTGTTGCAAACTGGCGTCGGCTAGTGCGCCTTGAGCCGGGGCGGTGGGCGGCTGAGCCGCGGCAACCGCCGACGCGAACCGAGCACGTCCTCGATGTCCTGCCGCGCGCCGTCGATGAGGCGGATCACAGCACGCTCGGCTTGGACCGGATCGTGCGCAATCACCGCGTCGAGCACCGCGCGGTGCATCGGCAGCGAAAGCGCGGGACCGTCGGGCTTGGTGGTCGAAATCTCGAAGCTGGTGCGCAAGAGCGCGTTGAGCGCCTTGCTCATCTGCGCCAGCATGCGGTTGCGCGCCGCGCTCAAGAGGCCGGTGTGAAAGCGCAGGTCGAAGGTGACGTAGTCGCCGCCATTTTCCACGGCCTCTTTCATGCCGGCGTAGGCACGTTCGATCTCCTCGATGTCTTCCGGGCTGGCGCGTTCGGCCGCCAGCCGCACGGCTGCCGGCTCGACCACGCGCCGCAGGTCCTGCAGGTCGCGCAGGAACTCGGGCGTGAGGCCGGCGCGCGACTGCCAGGTGATGACGTCGGGATCGAACCAGTTCCACTTGTCCTGCGGGAGCACCCGCGTGCCCACCTTGGGCCCCGTGACGATGAGGCCCTTGGCCGCGAGCGACTTGATGGCTTCGCGCACCACGGTGCGGCTCACGCCGAGTTCTTCACCCAGGATGGGCTCCGCCGGAATGGACGCACCAATCGCATAACGGCCGGCCACGACAGCTTCGCCGAGCAGCTCGAGCGTGCGACCGTGGATGTTCTTGATCATGTGCGTGATGTGAAATTTGATATGCCGACGCTCGAAAACACTAAGGGTCCGACATGTTCTTCGCACTTATCATATGATGATTGAAATGGCCGATCGGCAGGACAAACCCTGAGGTTTGGAGTCGTAAGCGGTCGTAAACGGAGACAACCGATGAGCACTTCCCCCAAGAAAAAATCCAGCGAACTGCGCAGCCAGCAGTGGTTTGGCCGCAATGACCGAGACGGTTTCATCTACCGAAGCTGGGTCAAGGGCAAGGGCGTGCCGCACGACCAGTTCGACGGGCGTCCGGTCATCGGCATTTGCAACACCTTCAGCGAACTGACGCCCTGCAACTCGCATTTCCGCACGCTGGCCGAGCAGGTCAAGATCGGCGTGTACGAAGCCGGCGGCTTCCCGCTCGAATTCCCGGTGATGTCGCTTGGCGAAACGCTGATGCGCCCCACCGCCATGCTGTATCGCAACCTCGCGAGCATGGACGTGGAAGAAAGCATCCGTGGCAATCCGCTCGACGGCGTGGTGCTGCTCATGGGCTGCGACAAGACCACGCCTGCGCTCATGATGGGCGCGGCCAGCGTCGACCTGCCGACCATCGGCGTCTCCGGCGGGCCGATGCTCTCGGGCAAATGGCGCGGCCAGGAGCTGGGCTCGGGCACCGGCGTGTGGCAGATGAGCGAGCAGGTGCGCGCCGGCACGCTGAAGCTGCAAGACTTCTTCGAAGCCGAGAGCTGCATGCACCGCAGCCATGGCCACTGCATGACGATGGGCACCGCGAGCACCATGGCCAGCATGGTCGAGTCGCTCGGCATCGGCCTGCCGGGCAATGCGGCCTATCCGGCCGTGGACGGGCGGCGCAACGTGCTGGCCCGCATGGCCGGCCGGCGCATCGTCGACATGGTCCATGAAGACCTCCACATGTCGAAGATCCTCACGCGCGAGGCGATCGAAAATGCGATCAAGGTGAACGCGGCCATCGGCGGCTCCACCAACCTCGTGATCCACCTGCTGGCCATCGCGGGGCGCATCGGCGTCGATCTCACGCTCGACGACTTCGACCGCCTCGCCTCCGAGCTGCCTTGCCTGGTCGACCTGCAGCCCTCGGGCCGCTTCCTGATGGAAGACTTCTGCTACGCGGGCGGCCTGCCGGTGGTCATCAAGGAAATTGCGCAGTACCTGCACAAGGACGTCATCACGGCCAACGGCCAAACGCTCTGGGACAACGTGAAGGACGCCGAGAACTACAACCCGCAGGTGATCCGCCCGCTGGCCGAGCCCTTCAAGGAAAAGGCCGGCATCTGCGTGCTGCGCGGAAACCTCGCGCCCAACGGCGCCATCATCAAGCCCAGCGCCGCCACGCCGGAACTGCTGGTGCACAAGGGCCGCGCGGTGGTGTTCGAGAACGCCGACGACCTGCACAAGCGCATTGACGACGAGAACCTCGACATCGACGAGCATTGCGTCATGGTGCTGAAGAATTGCGGCCCGCGCGGCTATCCCGGCATGGCCGAGTCGGGCAACATGCCGCTGCCACCCAAGGTGCTGCGCAAGGGCATCACCGACATGGTCCGCATCAGCGATGCGCGCATGAGCGGCACGGCCTACGGCACCGTTGTGCTGCACACCGCGCCGGAGGCCGCTGCGGGCGGGCCGCTGGCGCTGGTGCAGGACGGCGACATCGTCGAGCTCGACGTGCCCAACCGCAGGCTGCACCTGCACGTGAGCGACGAAGAACTCGCGCGCCGGCTCGAGAAGTGGGTCCCGCCCAAGGCGCCGCTCGACTCCGGCTACTGGAAGCTCTACGTCGACACCGTGCTGCAGGCCGACCAGGGCGCCGACCTCGCCTTCCTGCGCGGCCGCCGGGGGGCTTTCGTGCCGCGCGACAATCACTGACGCCCGGCTCTTCCCCGGGCTTTTTCCATGGAGCCGAATTGACATGAGCAGATTGGTGGCAGTCGACTGGGGTACGAGCTCCCTGCGCGGCGCGCTGCTCGATGCCCGCGGCCAGGTGCTCGAGGAGCGCAGCGATGCGCGCGGCATTCTCAAGGTGCCGGCGGGCGGCTTTCCCGCGGTGTTCGAGCAACTGTTCGGCGACTGGATGCAGCCGGCGGGCACGCGCTGCCTGATCTCCGGCATGGCCGGCAGCAAGCAGGGCTGGGTCGAGGCGCCCTATTGCGCCTGCCCCGCAGGCCGGGTCGAAGTGGGCCGGCGGATCATCGGCATCGATGCGCTGCCGGGTTCTCGCATCTCCATCGTGCCGGGCCTCAGCGACGAGCACGACGGCGTTCCCGATGTGATGCGCGGCGAAGAGGTCCAGATCTTCGGCGCCATGGCACTGATGGATGTCGATGAAGGCGTCTTCGTGCTGCCCGGCACGCACAACAAGTGGGCCACCGTCAAGAACGGCCGCGTCACGGGCTTTCGCACCTTCATGACCGGCGAGTTCTATGCGTTGCTGAGCCAGCACTCGATCCTCGCACGCACGCTCGATGCCAACGCACCGCTCGACGAGGCAGCGTTCGTGGAGGGCGTCACACGCGCCGACAATGGCCAGGGCCTGCTGCACAACGCCTTTGGCGCGCGCACCCTGGCGCTGTTCGAGCGCATGCCCACGCATGAGCTCGCCAGCTATCTCTCGGGCCTTTTGATCGGCGAAGAACTGCGCACGCAATCGCTGCATGCCTTCGGCGAAGTGGTGCTGATCGGCTCCCCCGCGCTCACCCAGCGCTACACGCTCGCGCTGCGCGCCACCGGCATCGCCACCCGCACGCTGGGCGCCGAAGCCACCTGGGCCGGGCTGCATGCGCTGTCCGGTTTTCTCGACGCAGACAGAACATCCCCATGACGACTCCCCAAGAAAAATTCCATGCCGCAATGCGCGAACTGCCGCTGGTCGCCATCCTTCGCGGGCTCACGCCAGCCGAGGCCGCCGACGTGGGCGACGCCATCGTCGAATCGGGCTTCAGGCTGCTCGAAGTACCGCTCAATTCGCCCAAGCCTTACGCCAGCATCGCGCTGATGCGCACACGCTTTCCCGAGGCCTTGGTGGGTGCCGGCACGGTGCTCGATGCGCAGCAGGTGCGCTATGTGCATGCAGCGGGCGGCGAGCTCATCGTTTCGCCCAACTTCAATGCCGAAGTGGTTGCCGAGGCGGTACGGCTCGGCATGGTCTGCCTGCCCGGGGTGATGACGCCAACCGAGGCCTTCGGCGCACTGGCCGCGGGCGCCACCGGGCTCAAGCTGTTTCCGGCCGAATTGGCATCGCCCGCGGTGGTGAAGGCCCTGCTCGCGGTGCTGCCTGCCGACACGCCGCTGATGCCCGTGGGGGGCATCACGCCCACCAACATGGCCGAATGGCGCGCGGCCGGCGCTTCCGGCTTCGGCATCGGGTCGGCGCTCTACAAGCCCGGCAAGCAGGCGTCGGCCGTTCGCGCCGATGCGGAGCGATTCGTCGCAGCCTGCAAGGGCGCAATCCCCGCCTGAACCCGCGCCGCTCATTTTTCTTTCAACCACGTCCACATCCACGAGGTCCCGTCGATGTCCGCAGATTCAGACTACGCCAGCCCTGCCGTGCGCAAGTTGCGCGAAGACCTTTCGCTGGCATTGCGCGCAGCCGCCCACCACGGTCTATCGGAAGGCGTCTGCAACCACTTCAGCGTGGTGCTGCCGGGCGCGCAAGACCGCTACCTGATCAACCCGCGCGGCCTGCACTGGAGCGAGATCGGCCCGGACGACATCGTGCTGATCGACGTTCACGGCGAAGTGCTCGCCGGACGCCACCGGGTGGAGCCGACCGCGCTCTTCATCCATGGCGCGGTGCACCGGCTGACCGGCCACGCGGTCGTGCTGCATTGCCACATGCCCTACGCCACCGCGCTCACGCTCACGGTCGACCGCGCGCTCGATCCCACGCTGAGCCAGAACGCGATGCGCTACATGAACCGGATCGCGATCGACGCGGTCTACAACGGCCTGGCGCTGGACAACGCCGAGGGCGAGCGCATTGCACGCGCCATGGAAGGCAAGGACGTCGCCTTCCTGGCCAACCATGGTGTGATCGTCGCGGGCGCGACCATCGCGCATGCCTACGACGATCTCTACTACCTGGAACGCGCGAGCCTGCATCAGGTGATCGCGCAATCGACCGGGCGTCCGCTGGTCCCGGTCGATGCAAAATTGGCCGCACTGGCCGCGGCGCAGATTCAGGGCGAACGCGAGCAGTCCGACCTGTTTTTCGAGGCCCTGCGGCGCCTGCTTCCCCCGCCACAAGGCTGACGTCCGTTCGGCCGGTTTCGCATTGCCGAGAGTGGCCATAGGATGGCGGAATGGCCGAGCAGCGGCTTACAGCTCTTCATCCGATTTCGCTCCAGCCTTACATTGCGTTCACATGGAGCCACGACGATAGGGCTTCCAACCACTCCACTGGAGTTGCCATGAAAAAGCTCACTCTCGCAATCGGCGCTGCCGCCCTGCTCTCGCTGGCAGCCCTCAGCGCCCCGGCCCAGGCACAGACCGGCGGCCGCTTCATCCAGACCCAGGTGTACGTAGTGCCCGCACCGCCACCGCCCCCGCGCCCCCACTACTACGTGGCGCCGCCGCCACCCCACTACTACGGTCCCCGCTATCGCGACCATGACCGCTACGAACATCGGCACCGCCGCTGGGAAGAGCGCCGCGAAGGTCGCCGGGACTACGACGGCGACGGCGTGCCCAACCGCTACGACCGCCGACCCAACAACCCCTACCGCTACTGATCCGCTACTGATCGTCCGGGCCGCCCAGGAACGGCTCTTTCAGGCTTGCGCCACGCGCCGCAGCAGCCCGGCGGTGGTGCGCGGCCAGCCCACGCGGCCGAACCACGCGCCGCCGGCAATGGCCGACGCGATGACCACGCCGTAAAGCACCATCGCCACGCCCTGCGCTGCAAAAACGCCCGTCAGCCCGCCGCTCCAGCGAAAGGCGAGCCGGCCGCCGATGCCGGCCACCGACAGCCGCGTGAGGTTGCCCACCACCGGCCACAGCAGGCGCCCCGCGCCTTGCGAGGCGAAATAGAGCACCAGCCCGACACCGAAGAAACCATAGAGCGGCCCCACCAGGCGCAGGTAGTGCGCGCCGGTCTCGAGCATGGCGGGGTCGTTGCCGAAGAGCATCAGCCAGGGCCGCGGAAAGAACGCGGCCGCCAGACCGATGCTCTCGGTGAGCGCGAAGGCGATGGCCGCGCCGGCCCAGGTGGCGCGCAGGGCGCGTTCGCGCTGGCCGGCGCCCATGCAGGTGCCCACCATCGCGACCAGCGGCGCACCCAGGCCGAACACCAGCGGCACCAGCAGGTATTCAAGCCGCGACGCGGTGCCGTAGCCGGCCAGCGCTCCCGGGCCGAAAGGGGCCGTCAGCGCGGTGGCGGTGCCGATCGACAGGTTGGTGGCCACCGTCGCGACCGCGGCCACGAGACCGATGCGCAGGATCTCGCGGAACAGCGGCCAGCGCAGCTTCAGCGCGGCGAGCGTCGGGCGCAGCAGGCTGCGCGGTGAGCGCAGGTAGACGATGAGCGCCACCGAACCCAGCAGGTAGTACAGCAGCAGCGCCATCGCGCCGCCCGCGATGCCCATGCCCGGCAGCGGCCCCCAGCCGAAGATCAAGAGCGGCGATGCGGGAATGAGGAACAGCACGCCGATCACTGTCACGTTCGCCGGCACCGACATGTTGCCGGTGCCGCGGATGACGGCCGAGAGCGAGTTGAAGAGCCACACCAGCACGGCGCCCGCAAACACCCAGTTCGAATAGGTGAGGGCTGCGTCCAATGCGGCCCCGGTGCCGCCCATGAACCCGTACAGCCGGCGTCCGCCGAAGAGCAGCACAAGCGAGAAGCACAGGCCGAACCCGAGCGCGATGACCACTGCGTGCCACACCAGCGCGTCGGCATCGGCGCGGCGGCGCGCGCCCAGGGCACGGGCGATGGACGAGGCGATGCCGCCGCCCATCGCGCCGCTGGAGGTCATCTGCATCAGCATGACAATCGGGAACACCAGCGCCATGCCTGCCAGCGCATCGGTTCCCAGCTTGCCGACATAGTAGGTTTCGATCAGCCCGACGGAGGCCTGCGCCAGCATGACGAGCACGTTGGGCGCGGCCAGGCGCAACAGTGTCGGGACGATGGGCGCCTCGAGCAGGCGGCGCGTGCGTGGGTCGAGTTCCTGGCTCATTCACTGACCTCCGTGCCGTGCGCCGTGGTGCGCGCTCATGCCGCCGCCAGCTTTGTTGAACGCGCGAGCCGCGCTTCGCGGATCGGCAGGTGCACCAGTGCGGCGCCCGCGGCCAGCGCGATGTCGATGTACCAGACGATGTCGTAGTTGCCTGTGGCCTGGAACACGTAGCCGCCCAGGAACGCGCCCAGGAAGCCGCCGATCTGGTGCGCCAGCATCACGATACCGAACAGCATCGCCATGTTGGCCGGCCCGAACATCTTGGCTACCAGGCCGGCCGTTGGCGGCACGGTCGACAGGAAGGTAACACCCATCACGGCGGCGAACACCAGCATGACCAAGGTCGTCTTCGGCGCCAGCAGGAACACCAGCACGGCGACGCCGCGCGTGGCATAGAGCAGCGACAGCAGCGACTTCATGCGCCAGCGCCCCACGGCCCAGCCCATGGCAAGGCTGCCGACGATGTTGAAGAGCCCGATCATCCCGAGCGCCCAGCCGCCGACTTCAGGCGGCAGCCCGCAGGCCGCGACCACGCCGGGCAAGTGCGTGGCGAGGAAGGCAACGTGAAAGCCGCAGACCAGAAAGCCCAGGCTCAGGTAGCGGTAGCTGGGCGTCGCGAGCGCCTGGCCGATGGCTTGGCGCGCACTCAACGGCTTGGTGCCCGATGCAGCGGCGGAGGCCGCGGCCATCGCCTTCGAATTGCCCTTGAGCACCCATGCGGCCGGCAGTGCCAGCAGCACCAGCACGCCGAGCCACTGCATGGCGCCGGCCCAGCCCACCGCCGCTGTCAGGCCGACGGCGATCGGCGCCATTGCGAACTGTCCGAACGAGCCGCCGGCATTCACCAGGCCGGTGGCAAAGCCGCGCTTGTGCGCCGGCACGAGGCGCGTGGTCGCGGCCATCAGCACCGAAGGGCCTGCCATGCCGGCGCCGCCGGCCGCCACCACGCCGATGGCGAAGATCAGGCCCGCCGTGCTCGTCATGAGCGGCGTGATGAGCGTACCGACAGCCACCAGCAGCACGCCGATGAACACCACGCGCCCGGTTCCGATGCGGTCGGCCACGGCGCCGGCAAAGGGCTGCGTAAGCCCCCACCAGAGCTGCCCGAACGCGAACGCGAGACTGATGCTGCCGATGCCGAGAGCGGTCGAGGTGTTGAGCGCCGAGAGGAACAGCCCCATCGTCTGGCGCACGCCCATCGTGAGCGCAAAAGCGCCCGCCGCCGCCAGCAACACGAACCAGAGCGCATGGCGCCGCAAAGGGGTTTCATTCATCGCGGGCTCCTGATTGGTCTTCCGGCTGTCCGTCACCCAGGCCTGCGCGCTGCAGCAATTCCAGGCTCTCGTCGAGAAGGGCATGCAGCGCCAGCACGCGCTCCGTGCCCAGGATGTCGTTGAGCGCCAGCTGCGCGCCGTGCCACAGGCGCTGCGCCTCGGCGCGCTTTTCGCGGCCTGCTTCGGTGATCGCCAGCATGCGGCTGCGCGCATCGGGGCCTTCGGTCTGCACCAGGAAGCCCGCCACCAGGAGAGGCTTGAGATTGCGCGTGAGCGTGGACGCGTCGACGTTCATCTCGCGCGCCAGGTCGACCGGCCGCAGCGGCCCGAAGTGCAGCACGTGCGAGAGCAGCGAATACTGCGTGGTCTTGAGCCCGCTGGGCGCAACGTGCGCGTCATACAGGCGCGACGCCAGCCTGGAGAGCCGGCGCAGGCGGAAATTGGTACATCCTTGGGGCTTCAGCCGAGGCTTCAGAGCGGTGTTCATGTTTTCATTGTAGCTACAATCATTGCATATGCAACTATCAAGGATTCTTTCATGACCGCGGCCCACTCCATCGATGTCTGGATCGCCCAAGAAGCCGAGGTCGTCCAACGCCTTGATGCGGGACCCGGCCCTGGCCTGGCACGGCCCGAGCAGATCGTCGGCAAGACCGGGCTGGAAATGATGCAGGCCATGCTGAGGGGCGAGATTCCCTATGCGGCCATCGCAAAGACGCTCGACTTCACGCTGCTTTCCGTGAGCCCCGGCGTAGCGGTGTTCCAGGGCACGCCGCTTGCGCAGCACCTGAACCCGCTCGGCACCATCCACGGCGGCTGGATTGCCACGGTGCTCGATTCCGCGCTGGGCTGCGCGGTCCACACCATGATGCCGGCGGGCCGCAGCTACACGACGGCCGAGCTGAGCGTGAACTACGTGAGGGGCGTCACGCCCCAGGTGCGGCGGGTTCGCGCCGAAGGCAAGGTGATCCATTGCGGCCGGCAGCTCGCCACCGCCGAGGCACGGCTCATCGGGCCTGACGGCAAGCTCTACGCGCATGCCACCACCACCTGCCTGGTGTTCGAGATTCCCCAGCCACGCTGAACTGGCCACCCACCATGCCCCCGACGCCCGACGATCCCACGCTCGCACCGGCCTTCAAGGCCCTGCTCGACCAGCGCTACAGCTGCCGCGGCTACCTGGCTGATCCGGTGCCGAGAGAAAAGATCGATGCCATCCTGCAGCTGGCGCAGCGCACCGGCTCATGGTGCAACTCGCAGCCCTGGCAGGTGATCGTGACCAGCGCCGCGGCCACCGAGCGGCTGCGCCAGGCCTTCGACTCGGATGAAGCCGCGGCCGGCGCCGCTTTCGACATTCCGCCTCCCGCCGAATACCGCGGCGTGTACCAGGAGCGCCGGCGCGAATGCGGCTTCCAGCTGTACGAAAGCGTCGGCATCGCGCGCGGCGATCGCGAGGCCTCGCAGCGGCAGGCGCGGGAGAACTTCAGGTTCTTCGGCGCGCCGCACCTGGCCCTGGTCACCACCGAGGCACTGCTCGGCACCTATGGGGCCGTCGACTGCGGTGCCTACGTCAACAACTTTGTGCTCGCGGCCCGCAGCCTGGGCGTCGCCAGCATCGCCCAGGCTGCCGTGGCCTCGCGCGCGCCGTTCCTGCATCGCTGGTTCGACATTCCTGCCGATCGCCAGCTGGTGTGCGGCATCGCGTTCGGCTACGAGGACCCGTCGCATCCGGCCAATCGCTTCCGTACGACGCGGGCACCGCTGGCGCAGGTCTGCCGCTGGGTCGATTGAAGCCCCACGAGGGTGCACGTCCTTCAGTAGTCCTTCGCCATGTAAGTGCAAGGGCGTAATAAGCGCTTCCAGGGAAGTGATAATGATTCTCATCGTCAGCCAAGCGCTTTGCGATGCTTTTCCAAAACATGTCTCTGCACCTGGAGGATCCTTCATGACTGACCGCTTCGGCGTCCAAGGCCGCGCCGCGCGCGCACTGATCGGCGTTTCCGCCGCCTGGCTGGCGGCTGCCGCCCTGCCCGCCTACGCCGCCAACGACGAACTCACGCTCTACACGACGCGCGAGCCCGCGTTGATCCAGCCGCTGATCACGGCCTTCAGCACTCAGAGCAACATCAAGGTCAACACCGTGTTCGTGAAGGACGGCCTGCTGGAACGCGTCAAGGCCGAGGGCGCGCGTTCACCGGCCGACGTGCTGATGACGGTGGACATCGGCAACCTGATGGACCTGGTCGACGGCGGCGTGACGCAGCCCGTAAAGTCGGCCGCGCTCGAATCGGCCGTGCCCGCCAACCTGCGCGGCGCCGACGGGCAGTGGTTTGCGCTCTCGCTGCGCGCGCGCGTGCTCTACGCCGACAAGAACCAGCCGCTCACCAGCTTCCGCTATGAAGACCTGGCCAACCCAAAGTGGAAGGGCAAGGTCTGCATCCGCGCGGGCCAGCATCCCTACAACACGGCACTGGTCGCGGCAATGATCGCGCACGATGGTGAAGCCAAGACTGAACAATGGCTGCGCGGCGTCAAGGCCAACCTGGCGCGCAAGGCCACCGGCGGCGACCGCGACGTGGCGCGCGACATCCTCGGCGGCATTTGCGACGTCGGCCTGGCCAACTCGTACTACGTCGGCCAGATGAAGAGTTCGAAGGAAGGCACCGACGCGCGCAAGTGGGGCGACGCGATCAAGGTGATCCGCCCGACCTTCGCCAGCGCCAAGAGCGGCGGCACGCACGTCAACATCAGCGGCGCGGCCGTGGCCAGGAATGCGCCGCAGCGCGCCAACGCGGTCAAGCTGCTCGAGTTCCTGGTGTCGGAGCCGGCGCAGACGCTGTACGCGCAAGCCAACTACGAATACCCGGTGCGCAAGGGCGTGGCGCTCGACCCGATCATTGCCTCGTCGATCGGCGAACTCAAGGCCGACCCGCTGCCGGTGGCCGAGATCGCAAAGTACCGCAAGCAAGCCAGCGCTTTGGTGGACAAGGTCGGTTTCGACCAGTGACCGAGATGGCCGGGCACGCTCCCAACGGTGCCCGAATGCTGATCGCGCGGCGCCACTTGCCGGGCCTGCATGCTGCTGGCCCGCTCTGGCGCTCAGCCTCGCTCGCCATCGCCCTCGGCGTGCTGGCGCCGGTGTTCACGCTGGCGTGGCTTGCGTTCGGCTCCGGCGTCGGGCACTGGGGACCGCTGTTCGCGCACGTGCTGCCACGGGCCGCGCTCAACACGGCCGTGCTGCTGGCGGGCGTGGGCACGCTGGTGCTGGTGATCGGCACCGGCTGCGCATGGCTGGTCACGGCCTGCGATTTTCCGGGCCGGCGCGTTCTGCACTGGGCGCTGCTGCTGCCACTGGCGATGCCGACCTACATCGTTGCCTTCGCGTACCTCGACCTGCTGCACCCGATCGGTCCGGTGCAGGGTGCGATCCGCTGGGCGCTGGGCTTCGATAGTCCGCGCCAGTTCCGCCTGCCCGATCTGCGCTCAATGCCGGGCGCAATCTTCGTGCTTGGCTTCGTGCTCTACCCGTACGTCTACATGACGGCCCGCGCCATGTTCATGACGCAGCCCGCGCATCTGATGGAAGCCGCGCGCACGTTGGGCGAAAGCCGGCGCGGCGCGTTCTTTCGCGTGGCGCTGCCGCTCGCAAGGCCGGCGCTGGCCGTGGGCCTGAGCCTCGCGCTGCTCGAGACGCTCAACGACATCGGCGCATCGGAATTCCTCGGCATCAACACGCTCACGGTGGCGGTCTACACCACGTGGATCACGCGCTCCGACCTGGCCGGCGCGGCGCAGATCGCCTGCGCGATGCTGTTCATGGTGGTGGCGCTGGTCTGGCTCGAACGCAATGGCCGGCAGCACCAGCGCTTCGGTTCGGCGCAGCGCATGCGCGCCATGCAGCCGCGCCGCCTGCACGGCAGCGCCGCGTGGTTCGCCACGGCCATCGCCACGCTGCCGGTGCTGGTCGGCTTCGTGGCGCCGGCCCTCTATCTCGTCTGGGAAAGCGCCAAGCGGCTGCGGCAGGGCGGCGGCATCTCGCATGGCCTGCTCTCGAGCCTCGGCAACACGCTGGCCCTGGCGGCGGGGGTGACAGTGGTGGCCGTGACCGCGGGACTCGTCGTCGCATGGACGGCGCGTAGCCAGGGCTCGCGTCCCAGCCGCGCACGCTGGCAGGCGCGCGTGGCCACGCTGGGCTATGCGGTGCCGGGCACGGTGCTCGCCATCGGCCTGCTCACGCCCGCGCTGGCGTTCGATTCGGCACTGGCCAGCGCCCTCGGCATGCAGGGCCTGCCGCTCATGGGCGCGGGCATCGTGCTGGTGGTGGCCTGCGCGATCCGTTTTCTCGCCATGCCGGTCGGCGGCATCGAGGCCGGGCTCGCACGCATTCCGCCTGCCATTGAACAAGCGTCGCGGCTGCTGGGCGAGACCAGCAGCGGCACCCTGCGACGCGTGCACCTGCCGCTTCTGCAGCCCGCCATTGCCACCGGCGCACTGCTGGTGTTTGTGGATGCCATGAAGGAACTGCCAGCCACGCTGCTGCTGCGGCCTGCCAACTTCGACACGCTGGCCACCTGGCTCTATGCAGAAGCTGCCCGCGGCACGTATGAGGAAGGCGCCATTGCCGCACTTGCCATTGTCGCGGCGGGCCTATTGCCGGTGATGCTGCTGGCGCGCAATCAACTGGGCGTGCCGTCGGCGCTGCCCGGTCCGGACAAGACATGAGTTCCCCTCTCTTCATCGAATCGATCCAGCTCGCGTACGAAACACCGCGCGGGCTGCACACCGTGGTGAGCGACTTCTCGCTCTCCCTGCCCGCGGGGGAAATCGCATGCCTCTTCGGCCCCTCGGGCTGCGGCAAGACCACGGTGCTGCGCGCGATCGCCGGCTTCGAGCCGTTGCGTGCCGGCAGCATCCGGCTGGGCGACGTGCTGCTCTCCTCGACAGAGGTGCACCTGCCGCCCGAGCAGCGGCGCGTGGGCATGATGTTCCAGGAGTACGCGCTCTTTCCCCATCTGTCGGCGAGCCAGAACGTGGCCTTCGGCCTGCGCCGATCGGGCCGCCCGCAGCAGCAGGCGCGCGTGGCCGAAATGCTGGCGCTGGTCGGCCTGGCCGATGCCGCCGAGCGCTTTCCGCACGAGCTGTCGGGCGGCCAGCAGCAGCGCATCGCACTGGCACGCGCGCTGGCGCCCTCGCCCGCGCTGCTGCTGCTCGACGAGCCGTTCTCGAACCTCGACGGCGGCACGCGCGAGCGTCTGACGGCGGAGGTGCGCGGCATTCTCAATCGCGCCGGCCAGACGGCCATCCTGGTCACGCATAACGAGACCGAGGCCCATGCCATGGCCGACCGCATCGGCGTGATGCACGGCGGCCGGATCACGCACTGGCTGGACACCGCGCCCTAGCACAAGCGGCCCATTCGGCGAATGGGCTTTTCGGGAAAAGGTTGTTCGGTGCCGCAAGAATCGCGGCGCGCTCCTCCAACTTTTTCTTCTTCGAAAACGCAAACGCCATGTCCAAGCCACTCACCCTCGTCAGCCACCTGCTGTGCCCCTATGTGCAACGCGCCGCCATCGCGCTGGCCGAAAAGAACGTGCCGTTCGAACGCGTGGTGATCGACCTTGCCAACAAGCCCGATTGGTTCATCGCGATCTCGCCGCTCGGCAAGGTGCCGCTGCTGCGGCTGGCGCGGCCCGACGGCAGCGAAGCAGTGCTGTTCGAAAGCAATGTGATCTGCGAATACCTCGAGGAAACGCAGCCCGGTCCGCGCCTGCATCCGGAAGATCCGCTCACCCGTGCCGAGCACCGCGCATGGATGGAATTCGGCTCTGCCATCCTCGGCGACCTCTGGGGCTACGAAACCACGCGCGACGCCGAAGTGTTCGAGCAGAAGCGCCTCGCGCTGGCCGCCAAATTCGAGCGCGTCGAAGCCGCGCTGGGTGCGGGCCCCTTCTTCGCGGGCGCAAATTTCAGCCTGGTCGATGCGGTGTTCGCGCCGATCTTCCGCTACTTCGAGGTGTTCGACGGAATCAGCAATTCGCACATCTTCGACGCCCTGCCGAAGGTGAACGCATGGCGCCATGCTCTCGCGGCAAGGCCGAGTGTGCAGGGCGCCGTGGTGCCGGAGTATCCGCAGCACCTGCGCGAGTTTCTGCGCAAGCACGAGGCGCACTTGCTCGAGCTTGCCCAATAACGAAAATCGGCGTTCCTTTCCCTCACCACAGGCCCCACGAGATGCGATTCCTCCACACCATGCTGCGCGTCGGCAACCTCCAGCGTTCGATCGACTTCTACACCCAGGTGCTGGGCATGAACCTGCTGCGCACCTCGGAGAACCCCGAGTACAAATACAGCCTTGCCTTCCTCGGCTACGGCAACGGCAATCCCGAGCAGGCCGAGATCGAGCTCACCTACAACTGGGGCACCGAGAGCTACGAGCTTGGCACCGCCTACGGCCACATCGCGCTGGGAGTGCCCGACGCCTATGCCGCCTGCGAGAAGATCAAGGCGGCCGGCGGCAGGGTCACGCGCGAAGCCGGCCCGGTGAAAGGTGGCACCACCGTGATCGCCTTCGTGACCGATCCGGACGGCTACAAGGTCGAATTGATACAAGACAAGTCGAAAGCCCAGGGCCAGCCCGGCACCGACGCCTTGCGCGCTTCCTAGCCCTCCGCCGCGGCGGGCCCGCTCCACCTACCTTGAGCAGCCTCAGAGCTTCGCGATTCAATACCAAATGCGCGGCGAATTGAGGATACAAATGATCACCTTATGCAGGCGATCGGCATATTCTTTGCTGGTATTTTCCCCGGGTACGCGCCGACGCTCCAATGCCTCGGGCGCCGTTTTCCAGAAATCGCAATCAGGCATCTATAGAGTTCGGCGAGGCCGCCATTCGGATGAAGCATCCGGCGGCGTGCCTTTGAACTATTTTCTACAGATGCCTTCTTCCAAGCGGCCAGCCATTGACCATTCTCAGCATTCGCGGCAAAGCCATTGACCCGGCAATATCGCTCCTCGTATTTCTGTTTGCCGCGCTGATTGTGGGAGCAATACCTTTTGCGTACCACGACACGGCCGCGCAGAATTTCCCCGATGAAGAAACGCTGCTGAGTTTCTTCGGCGCCGACTCCTGCCAGATCGCCTCCACTTCTGTGGAGGAAAGAAACTCCTACGCATGCAGCGCGTTCCTGCTGGAGTCGGTGGGGCTGAGCGCCAAGACGGCCCCTATTGCGGGTGCCCTGCTGAGCGTCACCCTCACCCTGATACCCATATTTCAATTCAGCCGAATACCGCTTGGCGTATTTCTCGTGTCGCTCGGATGGGGTTTCATCAGGGCCATTTTCCTGTCGGTCCTTTCCAAGGACATGCTTTCCGCCTGCGTGGTGCTCCTGTCGATCATGGCGGCACAGCAAAGCTGGTTCGGGCTCACCTGGTTTTTATCTTCGACGGTCTATGGCTGGGTGGTCAGAAAATATTGGCTGCTGGTCAGCGCCACCTGGCTTGGATTGAGGCTGGTGAGAAATCAGCTCACCGTATTCAGGCTGTTCGTTGTCATCATTTTGATTTACATCGCGCTCTCGCTGACGTTCCAGATTGCACTGGGCGCAACGCTCGACTTCGCCCGCGCCGCGGTCAATGAAAACAGGGATGTAGGAGCCGAAGGATCGCGCACCGTGATCGATGCGGTGATTGCTTCGGACAACGCGCTGCTCCAGGCGCTCAACGCCACCATCACCTTTTTCCGCCTGGCATTTCCGCTCGAGCTCCTGCGGTTTGGCTCGGTGAGCCAGCTGGCGTTCATTTCGATCATGCCTTTCACCTTCATCTGGATGGTGAAGGCGATCGTGAAGGGCGTGAAGTCGGACAGCAAGCATCTGATCCAGGCCGGCAAGGTCGCGCTGGCGCCGCTGTCCTTTCTCATCATCGAGGGCGTGTTCGAACCCGATTTCGGTTCGTTCGCCCGCCACTTCGCCATCGTGAGCCCGCTGGTTTTTTCAGCCCTGGCACTGGTGCAGAAAAGCGAGACGGCACAGGAAAAGCTCCTGCGGCGCAGGCAGGCCGCGGCAGCCTCAACGCCCGCCGTTGCCGCCTTTGCCCATCCCCTTGCCGAGGACCGCAGCGCGTGAAGTCCCAATCCATTGCGGTCGACCAGCCCCAGTACGTCGAATCCATCCAGGCGGGCCGGGGCATTGCCGCCCTCCTGGTCGTCATTCACCACGCGGCGCAAAAGGCCCATGCGCTGTCCGGCGGCGCCATCCCCCTGTTCGATTTCGGGATCATCGGGGTGGACGTCTTCTTCATGATCAGCGGCTTCATCATCTACTTTGTCACGGCCAACAAGACGATGACGCACGTGGAGTTCATGGAGAAGCGAGTCGTGAGGGTCTTTCCGCTTTATTGGGGACTCTCGCTGCTCGCACTGCTTGTCTTCATCGTCACGCCCAAGCTGATCAACAGCAACGCCAAGGAAGCGACCGATGTCGCCGCTTCGTTCTTCCTGTGGCCGACCTCTGCGCCCTACCTGGTCAACAACGGCTGGACGCTGACCTACGAAATCATCTTCTACGGGCTGTGGGCGCTGGTCGCGCTTCCCGTGGCAAAGCCAAGGAACGCCTTCGTCGCTTGCCTGGTGCTGGCTGCCGCGTCGTTCATCGGCCTGCTCACCGGCATCGACCACCAGGTCATGAATTTCTCCCTGTTCGTGGAGTTCGCATTCGGCGTGGCCATCGGCGTCGCCTTCAAGAAAGGGCTGCTGCGGCAGAGCATTCCCTTGTCGATTGCCTTGACGTGCGGCGGAGCGCTTCTCGCCTTCCTGGCCATTTCACGCGGACTCGGAAACAGCGAGCTCAGGGGGTTTGCGCTGGCCATCCCGTCCGCCATGATGTTCGTCGGGATCATCCTGCTTGGCGCGGTGTGGGCCAAGGCCCGCACGATTCTGGCCATCGGCGACAGCTCCTATTCGCTGTACCTTTTCCACCCCTTCATATTGGTGGCCATTCCCATCGCGGTGAAGGCGCTCGGCCTCGCCTCGCCCCTCCAGATCCTTGCCATTGCGGCCGCGGTCTGCGTTGCCTCGTTCTGGGCGTCGCACATGGTCTACAGGTTCGTCGAATTCCCGCTCACGCAGATGATGCGCGGCATGATCAAGTCCGCAAAATCGCTGGGCGCCGCCAGGGCAAGGTGACCGCGATCAGCAGCCCAGCAGATCCGCCAACTGGTTGATGTCGCGGGCGTGCAGGTTGTTCTCGGGGTTGGGCGAAACGTCCTTGGGCTGCGCGCGGCCAAATTCGAGGGGCCGCTCGATGTAGGCCGTCTTGAGGCCGCACACGCGCGCAGCCGCTAGGTCGTCGTGGTGCGCCGCGGCCAGCATGACCTGTCCCGGTGTCGCATCAAACACGCCCGCCACGCCCAGGTAGGTGCGCGGATCCGGCTTGTAGGCCTTGAACACTTCGGCGGACAGCACGCAGTCCCAGGGCAGCCCGGCGCGCTTGGCCATTTCGGTGAGCAGGCCGATGTTGCCGTTGGAAAGCGTGCAGATGGTGAACTTCTTTTTCAGGCGCGTGAGCCCTTCGACGGCATCGGGCCAGGCGGGCAGCCGGTGCCACGCGCGGCTCAGGTGGCGCTTGCCGGCGGCATCGAGCCGCCCGGCCATCCCGAAATCCTGCAGCACCTGCTCGAGCATGCCCAGGTGCAGTTCGTCCAGCAGCGTGAAGCCGCCCTCGCCCGCGGCGATGCGTTCCATGACCGATTTCATGGCGGGCATGTAGCCAGCGCGCCAGGCCAGCGCAAAGGTGGCGCCATCGACGCCCGGCAATGCGAGCTCGGCCTCGGCGGCGATGCCGCTGTGCCAGTCGACCACCGTGCCGAAAACGTCGAACGCGATGACCTTCAGGTCGCTCGCGTCAAAGTCGGCGCGCATGGTCAGCGCGGCAGCTGGCTCGCGGCGCGCGCCAGTTGCTCGATCAACGCCCAATTGCCATCGCGGATCGCGTCGGTCGGCACGATCCATGAGCCGCCCACGCAGGCCACGTTCGACAGCGCAAGGAACTCGGCCGCGTTGCCCGCATGGATGCCGCCGGTCGGGCAGAAAGTGACGTCGCCGAACGGCCCCTGCCACGCCTTGAGCATGGGCAGGCCGCCGGCCTGCAGCGCGGGGAAGAACTTGAGCTCGGTGTAGCCGTCTTCCTGCGCCATCATGATCTCGCTGCCGGTGGCCACGCCGGGCAGCAGCGGCAGGCCGAGGTCGTGGCAGGCCTTGCCGACGGCGCGCGTGTAGCCCGGGCTCACGCCGAACCGGGCGCCGGCCAGCGCCGAAGCCTGCGCATCGGCGGCGCTGCGAATGGTGCCCGCGCCGGCCACGGCCTCGGGCACGTCCTTGGCGATGGCTTCGATGCATTCGAGCGCCTGCGGCGTGCGCAGCGTGACTTCGAGCATGCGGATGCCGCCAGCGACCAGCGCGCGCGCCAACGGCACGGCATGTTTCACGTCGTTCAGCACGATGACCGGGATGACCGGTGCATCGCGCATGACGTCGAGCGCGGTGAGTTTGTTTTTTTCTACAGCCATGAGCAGGCTCCTTCTTCAGCAGTCAATGCATTGCGCCGCATGCCGGCGAACAGTTCGCGGCCGAGGCCGTGGCCGTCGGCAATGCGCTTGGCTTCGGGGAGCGTCGCCGTCTCGCGCTCGGCCCATTCGTCGTCCGGCACCAGCACCGCGAGCGTACCCGCCACGGCATCGAGGCGGATCACGTCGCCGTCGCGCACCTTGGCGAGCGGTCCGCCCGCGGCGGCTTCGGGCGAGACGTGGATGGCGGCCGGGACCTTGCCCGAGGCGCCGCTCATGCGGCCGTCGGTGACCAGCGCCACGCGGAAGCCCTTGCCCTGCAGCACCGAGAGCGGCGGCGTCAGCTTGTGCAGTTCAGGCATGCCATTGGCCTGCGGGCCCTGCCAGCGCACCACGCACACCACGTCGCGCTCGAGCTCGCCGGCCGTAAAGGCCTGGTGCAGCGCGGCCTGCGAATCGAACACGCGCGCCGGCGCCTCGATCACGTGGCGGTCGTCGGGCACCGAAGACACCTTGATCACGCTGCGCCCCAGGTTGCCGTTGAGCAGCTTCAGGCCGCCGGTGGCGCTGAAGGGGCTCTCCACGGGCCGCGCGACGGCTTCGTCCTTGGACGGTGCAGCGGAATTCCAGACCAGGCGCTTGTTGTCGTCCGCAAGGGACGGCACATTCGAAAATTCGCGGATGCCGCCGGCGCGCACGGTCAGCACGTCGGCATGCATAAGGCCGGCGTCGAGCAGCTCGCCGATCACGAAGCCCGGGCCGCCCGCGGCCTGGAAGGCGTTCACGTCCGCGCTGCCGTTGGGGTAGACGCGCGTAAGCAGCGGAATCACGTCGGAAAGGCGCGAGAAGTCGTCCCAGTCGATCACGATGCCGGCCGAGCGCGCCACGGCCACCCAATGGATCAGGTGGTTGGTGGAGCCGCCGGTGGCCAGCAGCGCGACCATGGCGTTGACGATGCAGCGCTCGTCCACCACTTCGCCGATGGGCGGACAACTGAACTTTGCCTCGCTGGCCTTGCCGAGCACCGTGCGAACGGCCTCGCGCGTGAGCGTTTCGCGCATCGCGTCGCCGGGCTGGATGAAGGCGGTGCCGGGCACGTGGAGGCCCATGGCCTCGAGCAGCATCTGGTTGCTGTTGGCGGTGCCGTAGAAGGTGCAGGTGCCCACGGTGTGATAGGCCGCCATCTCGGCCTCGAGCAGGCCCTGGCGGCCGACGAGACCTTGCGCCGCCTGCTCGCGTACCTTGGATTTTTCGCCGTTCGACAGGCCCGAGGGCATGGGACCGGCGGGCACGAAGACGGTAGGCAGGTGCCCGAAATGCAGTGCGCCGATGAGGAGGCCGGGCACGATCTTGTCGCACACGCCCAGGAGCAGCGCGCCGTCGAACATGTCGTGCGTGAGTGCCACCGCGGTGCCCATGGCGATCACGTCGCGGCTGAAGAGGCTCAGTTCCATTCCGGGCGTGCCCTGCGTCACGCCGTCGCACATGGCCGGCACGCCGCCGGCCACTTGCGCGGTGGCGCCGAGGCTGCGTGCCTCTTGCTTGATGATGTCCGGGTAGCTCTGGTACGGCGCGTGGGCCGAGAGCATGTCGTTGTAGGCGGTGACGATGCCGATGTTGGGTGCGCGCTCGGCCACCACCCTGAACTTGTCGTTGGCCGGGATGCCGGCCACGGCGTGCGCCACGTTGGCGCAGCCCATGCGGTCGGAGCCGCGGTCGCGGTCGCGGATTTCTCTCAGGCGCTCGAGGTACGCGCTGCGCGTCCCCCGGCTTCGTTCGCGAATGCGTTCGGTAACGTCAAGGACGGTGGGATGTGTGCTCATGGGGATGTGTTCGGTCGCGTGGCCGGCCTGTCGGCACTGTCGCTTTTGCGACCCTCGACTTGGAAGTCAATGGTACCAAGACAGCAAGAGGCGGGCCGATGGAAATCCACCACCCCGGCGATACGGATTTACCGCGCCCGCCCATCGAGCGCATGGGCGGCCGTCAGTCGACCAGCTTGACTTCGACGCGGCGAGCCTCGGCGTTGTTGCCCGACCCCGCGGTGACCTCGGGCCTCTGCAGATCGACCTTGCCGGCGGGCACGCCCAACCCCACCAGCACGTCGCGGACGGTTTCCGCGCGCTTCTTGGCAAGCTGCTCGTTCACGGCCGCGTCGCCCGTGGTGTCGTGAAAGCCGGAGACCACGGCCTTGCGGCCGCTTTCCACGCCCTTGATGACTGCCGCCAGCGCCTCGGCCGCGCCGGGTGCGAGATCGGCGCTGCCGGTGGCGAAATAGAAGTTCACCACGCCGTTGGCCACGCGGATGCTCGCGCCGTCGGGAATCACGACCGTCACCGTCTCGGTCACTTCGGCCACCGTGGTGGTGGGTGCCGGCGCTGCAGGCGCGGCAGCAGCAACTGCGGGCCTGGCATTGGCTGGCGCCGCGGCGTGCCCCTTGTGCCAGATCGCAATGCCCAAGACGAAAAATATCACCAGCGCAATCAATGCCATGAGAAATCCGAGGATGAAATTTTGCTGGCTGTCGTCGTCACTCATGAGGGGGCGTGCTCCGTAGGAAAGAGGTCGGTAAATAATGGTGCGGTGAACCATGATCACGAAATTGTAGGCGCCGCCCCCTCGGGACCCTTGCCGGACCCGGGGCCGCCGGGATTGGACCCGATGCCCAAGCCGCTGCGCGACCCGCAGCCGATGCTCGAAAAGGCCATTGCCGATTGGGGCGGCCGCGAGGATCTGTGGCTCTTCGGCTACGGCTCGCTCATCTGGCGCCCTGAGTTCGACTTTGTCGAGCGCCGGCAGGCTTGGGTGCACGGCTGGCACCGGGCGCTGAAGATGTGGAGCCGCATCAACCGCGGCAGCGTGCAGACGCCGGGCCTCGTCTTCGGCCTGCTCTCCGGTGGCAGCTGCCGCGGCATGGTGTTCCGGGTGCCATCGGCGCACGGCCTCGACACGCTGCGCCGGCTCTGGCTGCGCGAGATGCCGACCGGCGTGTACGACCCCCGGTGGCTGAAGTGCAACACGCCCGAAGGCCCCGTGCGCGCGCTGGCCTTCACGCTTTCGCGGCGCAGCCCCAACTTCACGGGCGAGCTCAGCGACGACCGCTACCGCCACATCTTCACCCATGCCGTGGGGCGCTATGGCAGTTCGCTGGACTACGCACGCCAGACCTTGCTGGAACTGCGCCGGCATTCGATCCACGACGCTGCGCTGGCGCGGCTGGTCGCGCTGGCGCACGAGAAGCAGGAGCAACAGACGCAAGAAGAGCGGCAAAAAAACCCGTCCGGCGCGCCCGCCGATTGCGGTACGCCGCCGGGTCCGGTATATGTTCCGGGGTCTTCGAACCCATCTTCCAAAAAGGAACAACCATGAACCATCGCCTTCTGGTCGCCACCGGCACCGCCCTTCTCGCCAGCGCCCTGCTTTCCGCCTGCGGCGGCATGATGGGCGGCAAGCCGAGCGCGGCCGCCGAACTGATGCCCACAGCGGCGATCTCGCCAAACCCGACGCGCGGCACGGTGACCTTCACCGCGCTGGATCACGGCGTGCGCATCGCCGGCGAAGTGCGCGGCCTCGCGCCCGGCAGCGAGCACGGTTTCCACATCCATGAAAAGGGCGACTGCGGCGACAACGGCAATGCCTCGGGCGGCCACTTCAATCCCACGGGCGGCACGCACGGCAAGTTCGGCGCGCCGGGCAGCCATGCCGGCGAACTGCCGAGCCTGGTGGCCGACGCCAGCGGCGTGGCGCGCTTCAGCGTCGACGACCACACCATCTCGCTCACCGAGGGCGCCGCCAACAACGTGGTGGGCCGCGCGCTCGTGGTGCACCGCGACCGCGACGACTTCACGACCCAGCCGGCCGGCAACTCCGGCCCGCGCACCGCCTGCGCCGTGATCGCGCGGCGCTAAGCGGCTAGCTAGCCGGAACGGCCATCCGAACGCTCCCGCCATAGGGCCTCGGCACGCGCCAGCGCCTCGGGGGTGTCGATGTCGGTCACGATGCCGATGTCGTCGACCACGAGGTCGGCCACCGCATCGATGGCGCGCATCGCCTTCAGGACCGGTGCCGCGCCAAAGTTTCCACTCAGTGCCGCAAGCTGGGCCCGGCACCCGGCCGCAAAGCCCACCGGATGCCCGCGCTCGCCCTTGTATTGGGGCTGCGCCGCACAGACCCGGCCGGTGAGTGCCGCGGCCACTGCGCGCAATGTGTCGGGGCGCACCAGAGGCAGGTCGCCCGGCAGGATGAGCCAGCCCGCGGCATCGGGCGTGGCGCGCACCGCGGCGGCAATCGAGTCCCCCATGCCCGGGTGTCCGGCGTCTTCGAGCCGCCATGGCAGCCCGCTCGCGCGGACCGCGTCCAGCGTGCGTTCGAGCAATGGCTTGCCCGCGAGCGGCGCCTGCAGCTTGGAGCCGGTGCCGCCGGCCGCAACGAAACGCTCGCCGTGTCCCGAAGCCAGCACGATCACCACCGGAGAAGTCGCCTTTGTCGCCATGCGCCGAGTATGTGCGCGGAATGCCCTTCCTGCCGCGCGGCCTTGCTTGCGCAACAATGCCGTCATGACTTCTTCTGCACCCACCAACGAAGCGCTGGCCGCGCTTCGCAAGAGCTATGAGCGCGCCGAGCTTGGCGAAGCCCACAGCGCCGACGATCCGCTGAAGCAGTTCGAGCGCTGGCTCGGTGAAGCCATCGACGCGCAGGTGCCCGAGCCCAATGCGATGACCTTGTGCACCGTGGCGAGCGACCTGCGGCCTTCGAGCCGCATCGTGCTCATCAAGGGCTATGACGCGCGCGGCATCGTCTGGTACACCAACTACGAAAGCCGCAAGGGCCGCGAGCTCTCGGGCAATCCGTATGCGGCGCTGCAGTTCCACTGGGTCGAGCTCGAGCGCGTGGTGCGCATCGAGGGCCGCGTGGAAAAAACCAGCGCCGAGGAAAGCGACGCCTACTTCGCGAGCCGCCCGCTCGATTCACGCATCGGCGCCTGGGCCAGTCCGCAGAGTGAGGTGATCAGCGGTCGGGACGTGCTGGTGAAGAACGCGGCCGTGGCGGCCGCCAGACACCTGCTCTCGCCGCCGCGCCCGCCGCACTGGGGCGGCTATCGCCTCATGCCGGACCGCTGGGAGTTCTGGCAGGGCCGCAAGAGCCGGCTGCACGACCGGCTGCGCTACCGGCTCGAAGGCGGCGCGTGGGTGCGTGAACGCCTCGCGCCCTGAACTTCGTCAGGCCTCACACGCCGCTACTTTGAACTCGACGCGGCGGTCGAGCGCATCGCTCGCATCGTCGGCACCCGTGCCCACGATGTTCTCGCGGAACCCCATGCCTGACTCGCGCAGCTTCTTCGACAGGGGCGGCGCCTCGCCTACCAGCCGGGTCTTCACGCTGACCGCGCGCTGCAGCGACAGGCGCTCGTTGACCGACTCCGAACCGGTGCGGCTCGTGTGGCCGGTGACCACCACGCATGAGTCGATCTGCGCGGCCTGGCGCGCGATCTGGCGCAGCCACATCGGATACGCGGCGCTGATCTTCGGGTCGGCCAGGAAATCGGTCGAGCCGGGCTTGAAGAGGAACTTCACGCTCAGGTTGTTGGTTTCCAGCCCGAGCCGCGCCAGGGTGCCGAAGGTCTTCTCGGCATCGGCGGTGCGGCCGAGCTGGGCCTGGGTGAGGTACAGGCCGCTGTAGATGCGCAGCTGCTGGCCGTCGGGACGGCGCGAGGCGGCTTCGTAGCGGGTGAGCGCCTCGCTCATGCGGCCGGCCTCGTAGGCCGCAGTGGCTTCCTGCAGCACCGTCGACGTGGGCAGGCGTTCCAGGTACAGCGCGTCGGCTGCCTGGCCCGGCTGTGTTTCGGCGGTGCGGATGTAGCCTTCCACGCCACGGTCCTTGCCGTTCACGGGACTGTCGCGAAAGAAGGCCGTCGGCCGCGTGTCCAGCGTCGGATCGCTGATGCGCGCCACCGATTGCGCGATGACCATGCCGCTCCTGATTTCCGTCAGCGCCAGGTTCAGGCGGTAGCGCCCGTCGGCCGCATCCTTGTCGCGCACCAGCGTGCCGTTCAGCACGTACTGGGCGCGCTCGATCTCGGCGCTGTTGAACGGCGTGACGGTGAACTGCTTGAACTGCGACTGCATGCGCTGGACGATGCGCTGCTCGGCCACGCGCGTGACCTCGGTCTGCTGGCCGCTCGAGCCCTCGAGCAGCGGGTCGATCACGATGCGGCTCTGCTTGATCGACGACTCCACCTTGGCCAGGAAGGCAGGCAGCTTCTGCGTCTGCACGATCAGGTCGTCCACCGCCTGATTGACGGCCTGCTCGAAAGGCACGGCATTGCCGGGGGCCGGCCGGTGCGCGCACGCGGCACACAGCACGGCGACGCACAGCGCGAGCACGCGCAACGCGTTCCGGACGGAACGGGGGTTGTCGGTCATCATCAGCATTGGCTCCTCAGTATCTTCATGTCCTCGTCCGACAGCGGCTCGCCGACCGCCGCGCGCATGTTGATCTCGCTGCAGCGCCGGGAGAGTGGCGGTCGCCTGGCGGCAGCGGCTTTCTCCACCTCCGGTGCGAACGGGGGCGGCGGCTGCACAGCCACGGCAACAGCCTGCGGCTTCGGCCTGGCGTTCGGCCGCGTTGCAGCAGCGGGCGCACGCGTGGGCTCCACCTCCGTCGGCTTTGCCGCAGCCGGCGGGGCGGTGGCCGGTTCGCGCGGTACCGCAGCCGATAGGCATGGCGTGCGGCACGGCTTGGTATCGGCCACCACGGGCAAGGCGGCACACCACAGCGCGATCACCATCGCGATCGGCGCCATGGCGGAAAACGGCGAAGACCGCGCCTGGTAAATCATCAGCCGGCAAATGTAGAGCGCAAGGCGCCGCCCGCCATCTCGCCAAACGGCCACCCTGCCGAATGGCATAGGCGTCCGCCGGCGCTTCGGTAGCGCCAAGGACTTATGAATTCAGGGAAGCCACTGCACCAGCGTCATCACCAGCGTGAGCGTGGCCAGCGCGAGCACCGTCGACATTGCGACACTGGCAGTGACCAGGTCTTCGGCCGTGCGGTAGCGCTGCGAAAAGAGAAAGACATTGGCGCCGATGGGCAGCGCCGCCGCCACCACCATCACGGTGAGCGGAATGCCGCGCACGCCCAGCAGCCACCCGATGCCGGCCACCAGCAGCGGATGCAGCAGGTTCTTCACCAGCGACTGCATCATCGCGCCGCGCCAGTGCCGCCCGATGGGCGTCAGCGCCAGCGTAATGCCCACCATCACCAGCGCCACCGGACCGAAGGCCTGGCCGAGCAGCATGATCGGCTTGTCGATGGCTTCGGGCATGGCGAGCCCCGTCTGCGCAAACAGCAGTCCCGCAATGATCGGCAGCGGCACCGGGTGGATGATGGCGTTGCGCAGCGCGCGCAGCACGGTGCGCGCCATGGGGCGCTTCTCCTGCCCGCTTGCCGCCGCATGCTCGCGCGCCACCGCCAGTTCGAGCACCACCGTGGCGCTGGTCAGAAGCACCAGCGAGTGCAGCGAGATCAGCGTGAGCAGCACCACCATGCCCTGCTCGCCATAGGCAAGGCCGACCAGCACGATGCCGATCATCACGGTGTTGCTGTAGGTGTTGGCCAGCGCAATGACAGCCGCCGTGCGGTTGAAACCGCGCAGCGCCAGCGTGGCCGCGAACAGCAGGCCCGAGGCAATGAAGTACGCCGCCACGGGCTTCAGGCTCAGCTCCTGCACGTGCACCGTGCTCATGGCGCGGAACAACAGCGCCGGCGCCAGCAGGAGAAAGATCAGGTTGGAAAGATCCTTGACGGCGTTGCCGCCGATCCAGCGGCGCCGGCCGGCCAGGAAGCCTGCGGCAATCAGGAAGACGACAGGAAGCAGGGAGGAGATGACGAACGAATTCACCCCGCCGAGGATAGCCTCTTGCCTGCTCCCCCTCTCCTTAGAACGTCACGCGCAATCCCACCTTCAGCGAACGGCCCGGCAGCGGCGCGTTCGGGTACACCGTCGTCGTGAGGATCGAGGTCGGGCTGTAGGCCAGCTTGTTGGTGATGTTGTCCACGCGCGCATACCAGGTGAGGTTGGCGCGCTGCACCTTCATGCGGTAGGAGATCGAGGCGTTCCACAGCGTGTAGGCCTCGGTCTCCCGCGCGCCGACGCTCGGCACGTGGCGCTGCGCCGCGTTGTAGTCGAAGCCGAAGCGTGCGCTCCACGGGCCGTTGCCGTACGCCAGCGTGGCACCCGCGCGGAACGGCGCGATGCGCGGCAGCGGCTCGCCGGTGTCCAGGTTCTTGGCACGCACCACGTCGCCGCGCCATTCCAGGTCGAGGGTCGAGGCATCGGCCATGCGGGCGAAGCCGTCGGCACCCAGCAGGCGCAGGTTGCCGCTGGCCTCGACGCCGGTGAAGCGCGCGCGCACGCCGCTGTAGAGGTACTCGGCCAGTGTGTCGGTCGCCGCGGGGTCGGTCACCACCTGGCCTTCTTCGTCGAGCGTGCGGCCCGAAGCCGTGAGCCCGATGTAGTTGCGGAACTGCGTGACATAGGCATTGACGCGGGCCGTGTTGGGGCCCGACTTCCACTGCGCGCCAAGATCGAAGCCCGTCGACTTTTCCTTCTGCAGGTCCGGGTTGCCGACCTCCCATGCGGCCGTTGCCACGTGCGGCCCGTTGGCGAGCAGCTCGTAGTCCTTCGGTGCGCGCTCCGTATAGGCGAGGTTCGAGGTGAGCTGCCACTGCGGCGTCAGGTTGACCAGCGCGCCGATGGCCGCGCTGTGGGGGTTGAACGTGCGCTCGCCGACGGCAAAGCGCGTCACCGTGGGATCGTCCGGATAGCCGAGGGATGTGACGCGGACCTTCTCGGTGCGCGCGCCAAAGCTCAGCCGGCCCCAAGAGGTGCCGAGTTCTTCATACACGAACAGCGCGTTGGAGCGGGTGCGGCTATGCGGCGCAAAGGCCTCCTCGCCATCCGCGGCAAAGCGGTTGCTCTCGCTTGCAAAGCCGACCAGGCCTTCAAAGTTGCCGATCTTCCTGTGGCGCGCCTCGATGCGCAGGTCGTTGCTCATGTTCGAGAACGTGGTGCCAGCCTCGCCGCCTTCGTATTCCGTGTGGCGGTAGTTGGTGTGGCTGGCCTTGACGTGAACGCTGCTGACAATGCCGCCCGGGCGCCATTCGCCTTCAATCGCATAGCGGTCGGACTTCATGCCGATGGTCACGTCGTCTTCGGCCACGGTGCCGTAGTTGCTGCGGTAGGTGCTGGCCGAAGCGCCGATATAGCCCTGGTCGAAGAACAGCGTGCCGCCCACCGCGCCGCCATGCGCCTCGTTGGCCGAATTGCAGATCTTGTGCGCCAGCCAGGGGCGTCCGGGCTTGCTGCATTCCAGGTCGATGGGGACCGAGACATCCTTCGAATCGCGGTTGAAGGCGTCGACGTGCAGTGCGAAGCGGTCATTGCCGCCTTCGAGCACCACGCCGCCGTCCTTCTCCTTGCTGCCTGTGGAAAAGCCCAGGTCGGCACGACCGCCGAAGCCGTTGAGCGGCTCACTTGGAATGCGGTTGTCGATCACGTTGACCACGCCGCCCACGGCGCTGCCGCCGTACTGCAGCGCCGAAGGCCCGCGCAGCACCTCGACGCGCTCGGTGACCAGCGCGTCCACGGGCACCGCGTGGTCGTAGCTCAGCGCAGAGGCGTCGGGCGCGCCGCCGCCGTTCTGCAGGATGCGGATGCGGTCGCCATCGAGCCCGCGGATGATCGGCCGGCTCGCGTTGGGACCAAAGTAGCTGCTGCTCACGCCGGGCAGGTTGTTGAGCGTTTCGCCAAGCGTCGATTCGGAGCGCATCAGGAGCTTGTCGCCCGAGAGCGTGGTGGTGGGTGCGATCAGCTCACTGGCGCCCAGCGGATTGCCGGTGACGGCGACCTCCGGCAGGGTGGCTGCCGCGGCAGCGTCGGCGGGTTGCGCCTGGGGTGCCGGCTGGGCCTGGGCCAGGCTCCCGAAAGAGGCGAGCGAAAGAACGGCAGCGCCGATGGCGTTGCGACGGAAATTGGGAATCATGGATGAGCACTCGTTGAATCAAGGGACGATCTACCGCCACCCGCAAAGGCGCGGGTGCAGCAACCGGAACACGGGGAGATTCAGCGAGTGGAAGGAGGGCCGCGCGCGTCGAACAGCGCAACCCAGCGGGCGATAGCCTCGCCTTGCAGATAGGCGAAGGTGGCCGACGGCAGCAGCACCGGCAGCGCCATCATCGGCACGCCCAATGCGCCCGAGCCGTGCGACAGCTGATCGTACAGCCGGCATTCGGCGTCGGAGTGATCGCCGAACAGGCCGGCGATGCCGCGCGCGGCCGCATGCTCATGCGCGCCGTCCACCTGGACGGCCTTCGCTGTTGCGTCGGCAAACGCATGAGCGTGCGCCAGGCCGGGCACGTGCATCGTGCGATGCATGAGCCCCAGCGTGCCCGCGAACCACAGCGCCACCATCAGCGCGACCGCGATTGCGCGGGCGGGCAGGAATGGCCGTTTCAGGTTGGGGGCGAGCGCGATGTGCACGGAAGCAGGGGCCGGGAAACGATCAGTTCTTGACGCGCGACGCGAAGGTCTTCTGGAACTTCTCTACCTTGGGCCCGACGACGAAGGCGCAGTAGCCCTGGTTCGGGTTGTTCAAGAAATAGTCCTGGTGGTAGGCCTCGGCCGCCGAGTAGTTGGCGAGCGGCGCCACCTCGGTGACGATGGGCGAGCTATAGGTCTTGCTCGCCTCGATTTCGCGGATGACCTCCTGCGCCGCCTGCTTCTGCGCATCGCTCGTCACATAGATGCCGCTGCGGTATTGCGTGCCGACGTCGTTGCCCTGGCGGTTCAGGGTCGTGGGGTCGTGCACCACGAAGAATATCTCGAGGATCTCGCGCAGGCTGATGACGGCCGGATCGAATTCGACCTTCACCACCTCCGCATGCCCCGTGCGGCCCGTGCAAACCTGCTCGTAGCTAGGATTGACCGTCTGGCCGTTGCAATAACCCGATTCGACGTCCACCACGCCCTGCACGCGGTCGAACACGGCCTCGGTGCACCAGAAGCAGCCTCCGCCGAGCACGACGGTTTCGGTGGGCGACGGTGAAGAAGACATGGGCTGCTCCGGCAGGTGGGTAAAAGACGAACCCGATATTGTCGCGGCTTGACGGCCCCGTTGCCGGTCACTACATTACTAACCCGTCAGTCATTAATATCATGCCCACGCCCCGTTTCCTTGCCGACAAGCTCTGCCCGGTGCGCTCCAAGCGCGAGCGCCGCAAGGAGGCGCGTCCCGGCGAGCTGCTGGCGGCGGCACTCGACCTTTTCGTTGAAAAAGGCTTTGCCGCCACCCGCTCTGAGGAAGTCGCGGCCCGCGCGGGGGTCTCCAAGGGCACCCTCTTCCTTTATTTCCCCAGCAAGGAAGAACTCTTCAAGGCGGTGGTGGTCGAGAACCTCAGCGGCCGGTTCTCCGAATGGAACAAGGAGTTCGAGACCTTCGAAGGCAGCACGGCGGACATGCTGCGCTATTGCATGCGCGTCTGGTGGGAGCGGGTCGGCATGACCAAGGCCTCGGGGCTGACCAAGCTCATGATGAGCGAAGGGGCCAATTTTCCCGACCTGGCCGAGTTCTACCGCCGAGAGGTGATCCGTCCCGGCCATACGCTGCTGCGGCGCATCCTGCAGCGCGGCATCGATCGCGGGGAATTCGCGCCGGTGGACGTCGACCACGCCATCTACGCCGTGATCGCGCCCATGATGTTCCTGATGCTGTGGAAGCATTCGGCCATGGTCTGCGTGGACGAGCACGCCCCGCTCGACCCCGAAAAATACCTTGCCACACAGGCCGAGACCGTGCTCTACGGCCTCACGCGGCCGCCGGGAGCCGCGGCATGACGGGCAACAAATGGACGGCAGGCCATCCGCGGGCGGGGGCCGGGCAACCTAAAATTGAAGGTTTGTCCTGAGTCCCACAAGGAAAAGCCCCGAATGAATCCGACCCCCACCCTCGAGCGCTTGCGCTTCAACATGATCGAGCAGCAGATCCGGCCCTGGGACGTGCTCGACCTGGAAATCCTCGACCTGCTGGCCAGCATCCGGCGCGAAGACTACGTGCCGGCCGAGCACCGCGCGCTCGCCTTCTTCGACATGGAGATTCCGCTCGGTGACGGCTCCGTTCCGGGCCAGGTGATGCTCTCGCCCAAGGTCGAGGCGCGCATGCTGCAGGACCTGCACGTGCAAAAGCATGAATCGGTGCTCGAGATCGGCACCGGATCGGGCTTCATGGCCGCCCTGCTCGCCCACCGCGCGGCCCAGGTGCTGTCGCTCGAGATCGACCCCGTGCTGGCCGCCCGCGCCGCCGAAACGCTGCGCCAGAACGGCGTCGCCAATGTCGAGGTGCGCAACGCCGACGGCGCCGTGCCGCTGCCCAGCGGCCCGAGCTTCGACGTCATCGTGCTCAGCGGCTCGGTGGCGCGCATTCCGCAGAACCTGCTCGGATCGCTCAAGGTGGGCGGGCGCCTGGCCGCCATCGTGGGCGAGGAGCCGATGATGCGCGCCCACTTCGTCACGCGCACCACCGAAAGCAAGTGGGACACCATCCAGCCGTGGGACACCGTGGCACCGCGGCTGCTCAATTTCCCCGAGCCTTCGCGCTTCTCGTTCTGACCGGTACCGCCGCATGATCGATCAAGTCCACCCCGCCGGCCTCGCCACCTGGTTTGCGCAGAACCCCGGCGCGGCGCCCGTGCTGCTCGACGTGCGCGAACCCTGGGAGCTGCAGACGGCGAGCGTCGTGCCCCAGGGCTTCACGCTGGTCGCAATCCCGATGAACGAGATTCCGGGGCGCCTTTCGGAACTCGACGAGGGCCAGCGCATTGCGTGCCTGTGCCACCACGGCGCGCGCAGCCAGCGCGTGGCGGCCTTCCTGAGCCAGAACGGCTTTGCCGAGGTGGCCAACGTGGCCGGCGGCATCGACGCCTGGTCCGCACAGCACGACCCCGCCGTGCCGCGCTACTGATTCTTTCTCCCAAGGACGTTCAATGCCTTCCAGGCCCAGGCTTTTGCCTCTCTCCGCAGCGCTCGCAAGTCTCTTTGCCACCCTGCTCGCATCGCCGGCCCAAGGCCAGACACTGAACGAACTCTACGATTCCGCGCGCGGCTTCGACGCCACCTACCAGGGTGCGCGTGCCCAGTACGAAGCAACCGTGGCCCGCGCCGCTCAGGCCAAGGCCGGCATCCTGCCCGCCGTGGGACTCACGGCCGGCGTATCGCGCAACGCGCTCGACATCGACACGCTCACCGGCCCCGGCCGGGGAACGACGACGCCGCGCGACTTCACCACGCAGAACGTGGGCGTCAACGCCACGCAGCCGCTCTACCGCCCCGCCAACTGGGCCACCTACGAGCAGGGCAAGCGCCAGGCCGAGATCGCCGAGGCGGTGCTCACCGCGGCCGAGCAAGACCTGATCGTGCGTGTGAGCCAGGCGTATTTCGACGTGCTCGCGAGCCAGGACAGCCTGACGTTGGTGCGCGCGCAGAAGGTGGCCGTGGCCGAGCAGCTCGCATCGGCCAGGCGCAATTTCGAGGTCGGCACCGCCACCATCACCGACACGCGCGAGGCCCAGGCGCGCTACGACCTCGTCATTGCGCAAGAGATTGCCGCCGAGAACGACCTGCAGGTGAAGAAGGTGGTGCTCGACCAGCTGGTCGGCCGCCCAGGCAGCGTGCCGGTGCCGCTGGCGCAGCCCGTGGTGCTGCCCATGGCCACGCCGGCCAACATCGAAGCGTGGGTTGCGCAAGCCGAGGAGGTGCACCCCTCCATCCGCCAGGCGCGGCTCGGCCTGGACGTGGCGGGACTGGAGATACGCAAGGCCGAAGCGGGCCACAAGCCCACGCTCGACGCCAACCTGGGCTACAACATCACGCGCAATCCCCAGGGCACCAGCACCAGCACCGTGGGCACGCGGATCAACGCCGCTTCCGTGGGCGTGGTGTTCAACCTGCCGCTGTTTGCGGGTTTTGCCACCGAGAACCGCATCAAGGAAACGCTCGCCCTCGAAGACCAGTCGCGCAGCGTGCTCGAAGGCACCCGCCGCAGCGTGGCGCAGGCCACGCGCGCGGCCTACCTCGGCCTCGTGTCCGGTGCGGGCCAGGTGAAGGCGCTCGAAGCCGCCGAGGCCTCGAGCCAGAGCGCGCTCGATGCCAACCGGCTTGGCTACCAGGTGGGCGTGCGCATCAACATCGACGTGCTCAACTCGCAGAGCCAGCTGTTCCAGACCAAGCGCGACCTTGCGCAGGCGCGCTACAACGTGCTCTTGGGCAACCTGAAGCTGCGCCAAGCCAACGGCACGCTGACGGTGGAAGACATGAACGCGATCAACGCGACACTGGCGAAGAACGGGACTGCGCCTGCTCCGGCGCCTTCTTCCTCATCGCCATCGACGGCAATGCCGGTGGCCCCGCCGAGCATTCCCGTGGTGCCGCCGGTGGCCGTACCGCCGTTCAACCCGCCGCCGCCGACGATGCCTTCGGCGCCGCCGCCGCCGGTCATCCTCAATCCGCCAACACGATAAGGATTCGGCCCCGCGCTACTCCAGCGTGGGCTCGGCTCTCGACTCGTCGAGCGGCGCGGCTTCGGTCACCACGGGGTCCGCGGCCTGCGCAATGGCCAGCACCGCGGCTGCCGTGCGTTCAGCCGCACCGCGGTTCGATGACGAGAAGGCCAACGCGGCCTCCGCCATGATGGCGCGGCGCTCGGGGTTTTCGACCAGCTTGAGCGCCGCGGTCACGGCCTGCTCCATGTTCTCGACCCGCAACGACGCACCGGCCGCGAGCGACAGCTGCGCCGCCTCGGCAAAGTTGAAGGTCGATGGGCCCATGACCACCGGGCAACCGCATGCGGCGGGCTCGATGAGGTTCTGTCCGCCCAGCGGCTCGAAGCTTCCGCCCAGCAGCGCGACGTCGGCCAGGCCGTAATAAAGCGCCATTTCGCCGAGCGAATCGCCGAGCCAGATTTCGGCGTCGGCCGGTTGGCCTGCGGCGCTTCGGCGTGCCACCGCAAAGCCCTGGGATTCGATCAGCGCGGCCACTTCATCGAAGCGCTGGGGATGGCGCGGCACGATCATCCATTGCACGTCGTGCACGCGCTTGGCAATCGAGCGCACTGCACCCTGCTCGGGCGGCACGGGCGCCGTGGCGCCAAAGCGCTTGAGCACGTCGAGCAGCATGCGCTCCTCGCCGTCGCGCGAACTCGCGAGCACCACCATCGGCTTGGGCAGGCGCTCGCGCAGCGCCACGGCCGCGGTGAGCTGGCGCGCATCGGGCGAGGCGTCGAACTTCAGATTGCCGTAGACGCCCGCCACCTTGGCACCGAGCGACACCAGCCGGTGCGCATCGGCTTCGGTCTGCGCCCACACGGCGGCCAGTGCCGAGTACGCGGGCCGCGCGAGCCAGCCCAGGCGCTCGGCCGCGGCCAGCGATTTTTCGTTGAGCCGCGCATTCGCCAGCACCAGAGGAATGCGGCGCTCCGCGCAGGCGGCAGCCATCTCGGGCCAGACTTCGGTTTCCATCAGCACGCCAATGCGCGGCTGGAAGCGGTCGAGAAAGCGCGCCACCGAACCCGGCGTGTCCCACGGCTGCCAGACCTGCGTGTCGCCCGGCTCGAGCAGCTTGGCGCCCTCTTCGCGGCCGGTGGCCGTGCCGTGCGTGAGGAGGATCGGTATGCCCGGATATTGCCTGCGCAATTCCGCAATCAGGATGGCGGCCGCGCGCGTCTCGCCGAGAGAGACCGCGTGCACCCAGCACTGGCCTTCGCCCGTGATCGCGGCGTCGTAATAGCCGAAGCGCTCCTCGACGGCTACCGCATAGCCGGGCTCGGCGACCGCGCGGCGCCGCAGTTTGCGGCGAACCAGCGGTTGCACGGCGGTGGTGAAGGCGCCGTAGAGGCGCAGCAGCAGCGAACGCACGGGGCTCAGTGCGACGCTTCGGCCAGCGTCGCGTCGGCTTTGACGGTTCGAAGGAGCGCGAGCATCTCGGCTTCGATGCGCTTCAGCGCCGCATCGGTCTGGCCCTCGAAGCGCAGCACCAGCACCGGCGTGGTGTTGGAAGCGCGGATGAGGCCGAAGCCGTCCGGCCAGTCGACGCGCAGGCCGTCGATGGTCGAGACCACGGCGGGTGCCGCGAAGCTCGCTTTGGCGACGAGTTGGTCGACCACCGCGTGCGGTTCGCCTTCGGCGCACTTCACGTTGAGTTCGGGCGTAGAGAAGCTCGTGGGCAGCGCGTTCAGCGTGTCGCTCGCGTTCGGCGTCTTGCTCAGGATCTCGAGCAGGCGGCAGCCGGCGTAGGTGCCGTCGTCGAAACCGAACCAGCGCTCCTTGAAGAAGATGTGGCCGCTCATCTCGCCGCCGAGCGGCGAATCGATTTCCTTCATCTTGGCCTTGATGAGCGAATGGCCGGTCTTGAAGATCATCGGCTTGCCGCCCGCGGCCGTGATGGCCGGCGCCAGGCGCTGCGAGCACTTCACGTCATAGACGATGGTGCCGCCCGGCACGCGCGAGAGCACGTCCTGCGCAAAGAGCTGCATCTGGCGGTCGGGAAAGATGTTCTGGCCGTCCTTGGTCACGATGCCCAGGCGGTCGCCGTCGCCGTCGAAAGCCAAGCCCAGTTCGGCGTCGCCCGTGGCCAGCGCGGCCATCAGGTCCTTGAGGTTCTCGGGCTTGCTGGGGTCGGGATGATGGTTGGGAAAGTCGCCATCCACTTCGCTGAACAGCTCGGTCACTTCGCAGCCGATGGCGCGAAAAATGGCGGGTGCCGTGGCGCCCGCGATGCCGTTGCCCGAATCGACCACGATCTTCAGCGGGCGCGCCAACTTGATGTCGCCTACGATGCGCTGGGTGTAGGCATCGGTCACGTCGACCTTGCGCACGCTGCCGCCGGGTGCGAGCTTTGCGCTGCCCTCTTCCATCACCTTGCGCAGGCCCTGGATCTCGTCGCCGTAGATGGCGCGCCCCGCCAGCACCATCTTGAAGCCGTTGTAGTCCTTCGGGTTGTGGCTGCCCGTGACCTGGATGCCGCTCGTGCACAGCGTGTGGGCCGCAAAGTAGAGCATGGGGGTAGTGACCGCGCCCACGTCGATCACTTCGATGCCGGTGGCCACCAGGCCTTCGATCAACGCCTCTGCGAGCGCAGGGCCGGACAGGCGGCCGTCGCGGCCCACGGCCACGGTCTTTTCACCGGCCGCGCGCGCAGCACTGCCGAATGCCCGGCCGAGCGCTTGGGCGACCTCCGCATCGAGCGTGACGGGCACCACGCCCCGGATGTCATAGGCCTTGAAAATCGATGCGCTGAGTTGCATGAAGTGGCATTCCCTGTAGTTCTAAAGACTGGGCCATTGTAGGCAAGCGTTCCGGTGGCCACATGTCCGAAAACGGCCAGTTGAAACGACTCGAAACCTTATCATTTGCCCATGCCTGACCTGCACGCCTCCACCGAAGCGCTCGAGAGCGACGCCTGCTACCTGGCGATGAAGACGCACGACGCACGCTTCGACGGCTCGTTCTTCACCGCGGTGACCTCCACCGGCATCTATTGCCGGCCGGTCTGCCGCGTGAAGCTGCCGCGGCGCGAGAACTGTCGCTTCTTCCGCCACGCGGCGCAGGCCGAGGCCGAAGGCTTTCGTCCTTGCCTGAGATGCCGGCCCGAACTCGCGCCCCGTGCCGCCAGCTGGTCGACCGAGGACGCCTCGCGCATCCTCGCGTTGCAGGCTGCGCGACTCATCGACGAACCCGATGCCTGGGCCGAAGAAGGACCGGGTGCAGCGCAGATCGCGGCCCGGCTCGGCGTGAGCGACCGTCATCTGCGGCGCATTTTCGAGGCGCAGTTCGGCGTGTCCCCGCTGCAGTATCTGCAGACGCGGCGCCTGCTTGCGGCCAAGCAGCTGATTGCCGACACGCGCCTGCCCATGACGCAGGTCGCGCTGGCCAGCGGCTTTGCGAGCGTACGGCGATTCAACGCGGCCTTCGTGGAGCACTACGGACTCAACCCGAGTGCACTGCGGCGCGCCGGCGGCGCCGAGGGCAGCGAGAGCAAGGCCATCGAGGTGCGGCTGGGCTTTCGCCCGCCCTACGACGCCGACGCGATGCTCGGCTTCTTTGCGCGCCGTGCGCTGCGCGGCGTGGAGGTGGCAAGCACGGCCGACGGTAAAGCGCCCGCCAAGGGCAGCACACCGACGTATGTCCGCCTGGCCCGGACGCTGCGCGTGCAGCAAGGCGGGCAAACGCATGCCGGGTGGCTGCAACTTAGCTTCGACATGGAGCGTGAACAGATGCTGCTCTCGGTGAGCGATTCGCTCGCCGCGGTGCTGCCGATCGTCATCAGCCGCGCGCGCGCCATGCTCGATCTCGATGCCGAGCCGATGGCCATCAACGCCGCGCTGCACGAGGCCTTTCCTCACGGCGACGGACTGCGCGTGCCGGGAACGGTCGACGGCTTCGAGCTGGCGGTGCGCGCCGTGCTGGGCCAGCAGATCACGGTGGCCGCGGCGCGCACGCTGGGCTCGCGGCTGGTCGAGGCATTCGGCGAGCCCATCGCCACGCCCATCGACGGCCTGGACCGCCTGTTCCCCGCGCCCGCCGCACTCGCCGCGGCAAGCGGCGATGCACTCGGGCAGCTCGGCATCGTGCGGCAGCGTCAGGGCGCATTGCAGGCGATCGCCCGGGAGGTCGCCGCCGGCAAGTTGGCATTGCATGCGGGTGCCGACGTGCCATCGACCATCGCCGCGCTGCAGGAGCTCCCCGGCATTGGCGCCTGGACGGCGCAGTACATCGCGATGCGCGCACTGCGCTGGCCCGATGCGTTTCCCGCGGGCGACGTCGCGCTACAGAAGGCCTTGGGCGTGAGCACGGCGCGGGCGGCGAGCGAGGCATCGCAGGCCTGGCGGCCCTGGCGCAGCTATGCGGTGCTGCGCGCCTGGCATGCGCCGTCGCAGGCCGCGGCCGCGGCCGCGGCCGCGGAGCCATCTTCCAACAACCTTGCAACGGCAGGCGCCACAGCCTGAAATGCCATGAAGTTCAAGAGCAAAGTCATCTACACATCGCACATCGACACGCCGCTCGGCGGCATCACCATGGCGGCCACCGACGAAGGCCTGGCAGGCGTCTGGTTCGACCAGCAGCGCCATTGGCCCGATACCACTGGCTGGCAGACCCGGGACGATCATCCTGCGCTGGTCGAGGCCGGTGCGCAGCTGCGCGACTACTTCGCCGGCAAGCGCGACACCTTCGACGTGAAGCTCGACCTTTCGCACGGCACCGCTTTCCAGCAGAGCGTGTGGAAGGCGCTGCTCGCCATCCCGGCGGGCAAGACCATGACCTATGGCGCATTGAGCGCGAACGTCGGCAACCCGGCCGCGGTGCGCGCGGTGGGTGCGGCCGTGGGGCGCAACCCGATCAGCGTGATCGTGCCGTGCCACCGCGTGCTGGGTGCCGATGGGTCGCTGACCGGTTACGCTGGCGGGTTTCATCGCAAGACTGCGCTTCTGGAGCTGGAATCGAAGTAGAGGCTGCCCGAGCCGATGCGCACCACCGAAAACGTATGAGCACGACAACGAAAGACAACATTCCCGCCACCACGCCCGCCCCGAAGCCCAAGGCCTGGCTCCTCGACCTCGTGCTGCTGGGCGCGCTCTGGGGCGCGTCCTTTCTTTTCATGCGCATCGGCGCAGCCGAGTTCGGCGCCCTGCCGGCGGCCGCGGTGCGCGTGGCCGTGGCCACGGTGTTCCTGCTGCCGCTCTTGTTCCTGCGCGGCCACGGTGCGGCGCTGGGGCAGCACTGGAAGGCGTCGATGGCGATCGGCGTGCTGAACTCGGGCGTTCCGTTCGCGCTCTTCTGCTTTGCGCTGCTGACCATCAACAGCGGCCTGGCGGCGGTGCTCAATGCCACGGTGCCCATGTTCGGCGCCCTGGTGGCCTGGGCCTGGTTCCGCGACCGGCCGGACGGCTCGCGCATTGTCGGCCTCGTCATCGGCTTTGCGGGCGTGGCCATGCTGGCGAGCCGCAGCGCGGGCCTGCACGCCGATGCGAACGGCAACGCTGCGTTGTGGGCCGTCCTGGCCTGCCTCGGCGCCTGCGCGAGCTACGGCGTGGCGGCCAGCGCCACGCGGCGCTACCTGGGCGGCGTGCCCGCATTGGCAACGGCCACCGGCAGCCAGATCGGCGCCACGCTGTTCCTCGCGCTGCCCGCGCTGTGGTTCTGGCCCACGCAGATGCCGAGCCTGCGCGCATGGCTCGCCCTGCTGGCGCTGGGCGTGGCATGCACGGGCCTTGCGTACATCCTGTTCTTCCGGCTCATCGCCAATGCGGGGCCGGCGCGCGCGCTCACCGTGACCTTCCTGGTGCCGGTGTTCGCGGTGTTCTACGGCGCGGTGTTTCTCGGCGAGAACATCACGCAGTGGATGCTGATCTGCGCTGCGGTCATCGTGTGCGGCGTGGCGCTGTCCACCGGCCTCGTGAAGCTCTGGCCCCGCGCGGGCTCGCCGGCCGCTACATCGCCGCCGCGACCACGTTGACGGACAGCGCCAGCACCAGCATGTTGAAGGCGAAGGCCAGCACGCTGTGCACCAGCGTGATGCGGCGCATCTCCCGAGACGTGGCCTGCACGTCGGACACCTGCGTGGTCATGCCGACCACGTAGGCGTAGTAGAGAAAGTCGAAATAGTCCGGCTCCTCCTTGCCCGGAAAATCGAGCCCGCCGTCGGGCGAGCCGTCGCGCTGGTCGATGTAGTAGCGGTGCGCGTAGTGGAAGGCGTAGATCGTGTGCATCATGAGCCACGAGCCCACCAGCGCCACCAGCCCAAGCGCGATGTGCCCCCCGCGCGCCGGTCCGCTCATGAGCTTGACCTGCTGCAGCAGCATGGCAATGGCCACCACGCTCGCACCTATGGCCAGCAGCATGGAGACCAGGATCACCACGTTCGGCTGGTCCAGCGACTGCGCACGCTTGCGTGTCTGCGTTGCATCGAAAGTATCTGCCAGCCACCACGTGAGCAAGAGGAACACCGCGCAGTTGGTGCACCAGCCTGCCAGTCCGCGCGCCATGCCATCGAGCGGCCAAGCGATGGCCGCGACGACGAGGCCCGCCGTGCCGGCATAGAGAAGACGCTGCGGACCCGTGGTCGCGGAGAGATGTTTGCGCATCTTCAAAGCTTAGCTTGAATACTTTTTCAGGCGCGCAAACGCGCGCATCGCCATCGTCCTACACGTACAGCGGGAATCGGCGCATGGGCGTTTTGCAAGCGCGCTATTAACTTGTCGGTCATTCAAAGGGAGCCGCTGCCCGGAAGCCCGTGCGCATGAAATTGCGTGCCGAGCCCCGAGGCATTTTTTTTGCCTTCGAAGGACCTTTCATGCTGCTGCCTCGCTCCCGCCCGTTGGCCAACACCTCGAGTTTGACGACCCTGGGCACCCTGGCCGGTGCCGGATTGCTCTTTGCGCACGCCGCTGCCTGGGCCGAACCCTCACCCGCGCTGGACCGCTTCAGCTTCTCGGTGGGGGCCTTCAGTGCCGATCCCAAATTCAGCGCGTCGGTCAGCTCGCCCTATGGTGCGCTGCGCACGCGCGACCTGGAGCCCGGCCGCGTGACCATGCCGCGCGTGACGGCCGACCTGCTGATCGGCGACAGCCACGGCCTCTCCTTCGACTACTACCGCTACAAGCGCGACTACTTCGGCCAGGCCGCGGGCACCGAATCCTTCGGCGGCTTCGGCACGGTGAATGCCATCGGCAACGCGAACCTCGACGTGAAGCTCGACTTCGCGAAGCTCGCGTACAAATGGTGGCTCGGTTCGGGCAATACGGTGTTCGGCCTGGGTGCGGGCGCCGCCTACTACCGCGTCGAGGTGGGGGCCAATGCCAATGTCGCGGTGAACGGACGCATCGGCTCGCTGAACGAGGCATCGAGCGACGACGCCATCGCACCGCTGCTCGAACTGGGCGTGCGGCATGCCATCAGTCCGGACCTGCGCCTTTTTGCCGACGTGTCCGGCGTGCGCAAGGGCGGCGGCCGTTTCCACGGCAGCATCTACAACGCGTCTGCAGGCGTGGAATGGTTCCCGGTGAAGAATGTGGGTGTGGTGCTCGCCTACGGCGCCACCAACATCGACCTCGCGCGCGAGGGCAGCACCACGGAAACCCGCGTCAAGGTCAAGCTGCACGGCCCTTCGGCCTTCCTCAAGGCACGGTTCTGAGCGTTCGCCGGCACCTCGCGGTTTGTATGCACCGGGAGTGGTCCGCGCAGGTATAGGTGCTTGCGATCATCGGCGGCCGGGCTTGCGGCCCCTATGATCTTTCGATGGACCTCCGCCTCACCACCCTTTGCGCCGCTACCGGCGCCACCCCGCAAGCGCGCCGCACGCGCAAACCATCGCTGCGTGCCGCGGCGCAAGCGGCCGCCGCACTCCTCCTGGCGGCGGGTCTGCCCGCCCACGCGCTGGTCATCGGCGTAACGGAAGGCGTGAGCTACCAGGTCACCGAAAGCCAGATCGCGCCCCGCTTCGAGCCCATTGCAGAGGTCCTGAGCAAGGCGCTGAAGCAGCCGGTGACCATCAAGGTGTTGATTTCATACAACGGCGCACGCGAAGCCCTGAAGGAACAGCAGGTCGACATCGCCTTCATCCACCCGGCCCACGTGGCCATGGAAGCCGTCAAGAGCGGCCGCTACCAGGCCCTGGCGTGGACCAGCGGCTTCACCGCGTACAAGGTGTCGCTGCTGTGCAAGGAGCCGCAGCCCATTGCCGACTGGAAGGGCATTGCGGGCAAGGGCCTGGTGATGCCCGATGCGGATTCGATTACCTCGGTGATCACGCGCGCCATGCTGCGCGAGCACGGCCTGCAGCCCGCGGCGCTCAAGCTCACCAACACGCGCTACCAGGATGCGGTTCCCTTCTACGTGCAGAACGGCTTTGCAGCCTACGGTGCCACCGCGGCATCGGGCGTGGTCAAGACCTGGAAGGACGGCGGCGGCAACGTATGCGCGGAGTCCCGCCCGGTCCCCATCAAGCAATGGGTGGCATCGCGCAAGCTCGATGCTGCCACGGCCACTGCCGCGCGCGAAGCCCTGCTGGGGCTGGCACAAAGCGACGCCGGCAAGCGCGCGCTCGCCACATCGACCTACACTGGCTTCGTCGCACCCTCCGCCGACGTCGAAACCGCCCTGATGACCTGGCTCGGCATCTGAAAAAAACCGGCGGGCGCGGCGTCCCAACTCCGCTTTTCTTGAACCGCCCCATGACCGACCTGTCCAGCTTCCCCGTCACCCAGAAATGGCCCGCACTCCACCCTGACCGGCTGCAGCTCTATTCGCTGCCCACGCCCAATGGGGTGAAGGTGTCGATCATGCTGGAGGAAACCGGCCTGCCTTACGAGCCGCACCTGGTGAGCTTCGAGACCCACGACCAGATGTCGCCGGAGTTCCTGTCGCTCAGCCCCAACAACAAGATTCCCGCCATCCTCGATCCCGACGGACCCGGCGGCAAGCCGCTCGCGCTTTTCGAATCCGGCGCCATTCTTCTGTACCTGGCCGACAAGACCGGCAAGCTCATTCCGCAAGACGCCGCCGGCCGCTACGAAACCATCCAGTGGCTGATGTTCCAGATGGGCGGCATCGGCCCCATGTTCGGCCAGCTCGGCTTCTTCAACAAGTTTGCCGGCAAGGACTACGAAGACAAGCGCCCGCGCGACCGCTACGTGGCCGAGGCGAAGCGGCTGCTGGGCGTGCTCGACAAGCGGCTTGAAGGCCGCGACTGGGTGATGGGCGACAGCTACACCATCGCGGACATCGCCATCTTTCCGTGGGTGCGCAACCTGATCGGCTTCTATGAAGCGGGCGAGCTCGTGGGCTTCAGCGAATTCAGGAATGTGGCGCGCACGCTCGAAGCCTTCGTGGCGCGGCCAGCCGTCGCGCGCGGCCTCAGCATCCCCAAGCGGGGCTGATCCTGGGCCCTGCTTCTTCGGCCGGGGCGCTTATGCCGCGCAGCCGAAAACAGAACTATTCATTTTCCGGACGGGTGTCTTTTTCAAGGCACGCGCTGGTGCTTCCCGAGCCTTTTCCCGCCGCGTTCAGCTCCGGTTAAGGTTACACTTCAATAAGAATAATTCTTATTCAACGTCCGAACCACGGTGCACATCGCGCCGGTGGCCGGCCGGGAACACCACTGCGACAACTTGCGAGAAGGCGATCGGATGCGCGACCTCGTCCAGGAACTTGTGGCTCACTATGCGGACCTGCGCCGCCAGCTGACGCGCGACCTTCGGGACCCCCACTATGCGGCGGACATCGCGCAATCGAGCTTCGAGCGGGTGTACGCGCACGCGCTCAAGTTGAACAGCGAAATCCGCATCGACGCAGAGCCTGGCGGCATGCCGGGCACTGCAGGCATCGAATCACCCCGCGCCCTGCTGTTTCGGGTGGCGCGCAACCTCTGCGTGGACGATGCCCGCCGGCGCAAGGTCGCGCAGGACTGGGCCGGCACGCATTTCAGCGTCGGCGTGCGGCAGACGGTGCCGTCGTGCGAATTCATCGCGTCGCAGCAACAGGTGTTGGCGCGCGTGGTCGAGACGCTGGAAACACTGCCGCCGCGGCGGCGCGAAGTGTTCCTGCTGTTCCGGGCCTACGGACACACGCGCGCCGAGATCGCGCAGCAACTCAACATCACCGAGATGGCGGTGGCCAAGCATCTGCTGCGCGCGGCCATCGACTGCTCGCGCGTGTTCGCGCGGCTGCGCTCGGAACTGGTCGAACAGACGAGCGTCTCGAACCGTGCGGGCTTCGACGCAAAGCTGGCCGAAGACTTTGCCTGAACGCCGCATGCCGCCCGGGGCGCCGGACGAAAAGCTCATCGAACATGCGCTCGCGCTGATCGTCGAAAGCGAAAGCGCGCCGCACGAAGCCGCGGCCGCCGCACGGCTCGCCCTCGCTCGTTGGCGCGGCAGGTCGGCGGCGCACGCGGCTGCCGCCCAGGAAGCGCGGCGCCGTTGGGACGCCCTTGGCGGCATCGCGGCCGAGTTGCGCAACGCGCAAAAATAGCGCGGTTCACTGCAAGCGGTTTTCTTCGTGCCGCGCCTCCTCCAGTGCGGGCTTCATCAGCGCGGCGCCGGTTAGTGCCCACAGGGTCAGCACGTCGTCCAGCGCGCCGATGTTGCGGGGATCGACGCCAAGCCAACGCACGAGTTGCTCCGCGCGCTCCGGCGAGGGCTCGTCATGCAGCGTGCAGAAAAGCGTCCATGCCATGTTGAAGGCCGGGCCGTCGGGCGGCCGATTCTTGCAGGTTTTGTCTTTCATCGCCCTCCTTCACGCGGCGAGGCTTTCGCGCGATTCGCGCATCCTGTCTTCCGCGACCTTGCCCCCGCGCATCGTGATGACGCGATCGGCCAGGTGAAAGTAGCGGTCGTCGTGCGAGATCACCACCAGCAGGTGGCCCTTGGCACGCAGCTCGGGCAAGAGCTCGGTATAGAAGAGATGGCGAAAAGTCGGGTCCTGGTCGGCCGCCCATTCGTCAAACACCAGCACGGGCCGGCCTTCGAGGTACGCGTGCACCAGCGCCAGCCGCTTGCGCTGGCCGGTTGAAAGGTCGGTCGTGCTGAACGCACCGTTCTTCAGGCTCACCTTGTGGGCGATCTCCAGCCGTTCCAGATAGGGCAGCGCCGTTTCGGGCAGCACCTCCATGCCGGCGCCGCCCTCACTTTCCTCACCGGCCACGAGGTCTTCGAACAAGTAGAAGTCCGAGAACACCGTGGTGAAGAGCTGGCGATAGTCATCGCGGCCCTCCGGCTTCACGGCCGAGCCGTCGATCAGCACCTCGCCGGCTTGCGGTGCGTAGAGCCCCAGCAGCAGCTTGACGAGCGTGGTCTTGCCGGAGCCGTTGTCCCCCACCACGAACACCATCTCGCCGCGCCGCAGCGTCAGGTCAATCGGCCCGAGCGTGAAGGCCTCGCCACCCTCCGTTGCATCGAAGGCATAGCGCACGCCGCGCATGCCAATCTCGTTCTTCAGGATCACGCCGTTGGAGGCGCGTTCCAGGTGCAGATGCGGTTCCGGCGTGGCAAAGCGTGCCGACAGGTCACCGATGCGCTCGAACGCCACCTTGGCGCGGCCCACGCCGGGCAAGGTGAGCGCGATCTGGTCCAGCGGTCCCTTGAGGAACAGCAGCACCAGCACGAAGCCGCTGACCACGGCGGGCTCGGTGGTGCGGAACGCGGCCCATCCCAGGATCAGCGCAATCAACAGAAAGAACAGCGCCGAGCCGAAGGCGGTCGCAATCACATAAGTGTTGATCGCGCGCCCGTTGACCACGCGGATGGTGTCGACGATGCGCTCGATCTGCCCAGCGAACATGCGCGTGCGGCGCGTGCGATGCATGCGAAGTTCCTTCGCGCCTTCGCTGATGGCGCGGTAGGCCTTGTGCAGCTGGTCTTCCTGTTCGCGCGCTTTCCAGAAACCGGCCTCGCCGCGGATCTGTGCCATGAGCTGCACGGTGATGCCGATCGCAAGTGCCACCAGCATCAGGCCGAACAGCGGCAGCGAAAGAAACGCAAGATAGCCCAGGCAGCCCAGCGCCACGGCCAGTGCGATTAGCGTGCCGGAGAGCGCAAACGCCACGTCGCTGATCATGTCCACGTCCTGCGACAGCACCGGCATCAGGCGGTGCGTGCGATAGCGCTCCAGCGCATCGATGGGAGCCGAGAGAATCTTCTGTGCCAGGCTCTTGCGCACCTGGGCCACCAGGCGCTGGCCGACAAAGTTGGTCGACACGTCGGACGCCATGCGCCCGAACAGCGCCACGCCGCACAGGCCGATGAAGGTCAGCAGCAGCCCGCCTGCAAGTCCACCCGGCTGGTTGAGCACGCGGTTAATGGTGCCGAGCAACGCGACCGTGGCGGCACCAGCGCCGACGCCCGTGACGGCGGAGAGCAGGATCCACGGAAGAAAAGGTTTCAGCAGGCGCCCGATCTCGGCGCTGTTGCCTGTGGCGGTGGTGGTTGTCATGCAAAGGCTCTTTCCGCCCGGGGGCGACAGCGATGGCTTCGTGCCACCTACTGGCTAGACGGCTCAGCCGGGGCAATGTTCAGCGCGGCATCCGATGGATGAACAGCCGCCGCGTGAATCCGTCTTGAAGGGATGACCCCGCCAAACACCAACCCATGATCCCGCTCCTGGAGCCGCTGTTCCAGGGCGAGCTGGCAGTGCATGGCGAGAAGCTGCAGTGCGCAGACACCGTGCCCGCCGGTGCGGTGCGCGTGGCGGAACTCGCACGTTCGCCCACGCTGCTCGCCGACGTGATGCAACGCAATGCACGCTACCGAGGCGTCATCGGCGCCGATTGGCGCCCCGTGGCATCCGCGTGGAGTCTCGAATACATCGCGATGCTGCTGCCACCGGTGATGGCCGCGGCCAGCATGCTGCGACACGTGTTCCCCATCGCGGCGGAACACACCTGGGTGCGGCTGGATGCGCACGGCGGTCCGCTCGGTTTTCACATTCGCCAAATGGGCCAGCCGCAGCATGGAGCCGATGCCGCAGAGCGCTATGAACAGCTGCTCTGGAAACACCTTGCTCCGCTCTTCGCCGCTGTGAGCGGCCTCACAAGGCTCGCGCCCAAGATCCTCTGGAGCAACACCGTGCGGCTCATGGAACCGGTGTTCGACATGGCGTTGGCTGCGACCGGCGGCGCGCAGTCGATTGCAGAGGACCGGCGGATTCTGCTGCACACCGCGACATGGCCGCGAGATCTTCGCGCCAACCCGCTCCATGGCCGCCAGCGCAACGCGGCGGTGAAGCTGCACCGCGAGTGCTGCCTCAACTACCTGCTGCCGCACGAGCACCACTGCAACGCCTGCCCGCTGGCGCCGGAGCACCGCGGCTTCGCGTGAACAGATTGCGGGCCATTCCGTCTTCCATCTATCCATTCATTCCACACCCATGTCCAAGGCCAAGCTCGTCTACATCCTGTCTTTGAGAAACGCCGCGGCTGACAATGCCGGCCAGCACATTGCGTACAAGGGCGGGCAGCGCTACATGGCGTCCCCGCTCGAGTACCTGGCCCGGGCGCTCGACGAAACCCCGCTGGGCGACGCCTATTCGCTGGAAGGCATCGTGATCGACGACGACCCGCGCTCGCCGCGTGACCAAGCCGCGCTGCACGACTACGGCTTCTCGTGCCAGCCTTGCAAGAAATGGATCTTTCCGAGCGGGCTCAAGACGCAGGGCAAGACCCTCACCGATATCTTCCATTCGGTGCCTTCCGAATACCGGCGCCTGCCGCTCGATGCGGCTGATCGCGTGGCGGGCAAGAGCCGCTTCGAGCGCACACTGCTCGACAAGCTCTTGACGCTGCAAGCCGACATGGTCGTGCTCGACGGACTGCTCGTGATCCTCGACGAGCTGGTGCGGCCCGGTGCGCCTTTCCACCGCAAGATCGTCAACATCCATCCGGGCATCACCCGCATCGAGTCGCCCTACGAACGCCGCGGCGCCTACGCCACGCTCGATGCGCTGCACGGCGCACAGGGCCGCAAGATCGTGAACTGGCAAACGATGGAAAGCGTGGCCGTTGCGCCGCTCTACAAGACCGGCGCCTCGCTGCACTACGTGGACAACGGCATCGACTCCGGCGAGGTGATCCACGATGCGCTGCGCACCGACATTGATCCAGCGGACACGATCCTGGAACTGCGCTGGAACAACTTCAACCACAGTCTCTTCCCCGCCCTGCACGAGGGCCTGGCCCTGCTTGCTGGGCAACGGCAGCCGCTCACCGAAAGCATCGCATGACATCCGCTCTCCATGTTTCATACGCGGACGGCATGCCGCACGCGATCACGCGCGAAGGCAATGGCCTGCTCGGCGTGCGCAATACGCACGACGGCTCACGCTCGCTTTGGAAGACTAGCCAGGGCGCCACGCTCGAGTGGGTGGACGGCAGCAATGCCTCCACGGCCCATCTGCTCGCGGCGCTCGAAGGCGCGTTCGAATGCCAGCCGGCGGACAAGACCTTCACCGTGGCCCCGAGCCATCCGGCCGCAGCACTGGTACAGGCCGGCGTGCTGCTCCATGCCGAAGGTGGCCAGGCCCTCGCCTGCCGCGACATGCTGTGGCAGCAGCCCTCGCTGTGGCTGCCCACCGTGCACACACCCATCGCGCTTCAATACGCATTGAGCAGCGGCAAGCGCCACCCCGTGCGCCCGCCCAAGCCGCACGGCGTGCTTTACCAGCGCTTCATACCCTGGCTCGGCAAGACCTTCTCGTTCCGCAGCTTCGACTTCGAGGCCGACCTCGCGATGTTCAACCGCTGGATGAACGACCCCGACGTGGCCGTGATCTGGGAGGAGGAAGGCGACCTCGACAAGCACCGCCAGTACCTTTCGGCCATCGACCGCGACCCGCACATGTATTCGATGATCGCGTGCCTCGACGACGAGCCCTTCGGCTACTTCGAGATGTACTGGGCCAAGGAAAGCCGCATCGCGCCCTTCTACGACGTGGGTGACTACGACCGCGGCTGGCATGTGCTGATCGGCGAACCGGCGTTCCGCGGCAAGGCCTTTGCCACCGCGTGGCTCACCTCGATCTCTCACTACATCTTCCTGTGCGACCCGCGCACACAGCGTGCCGTGGGCGAGCCGCGCATCGACCACCTGCAGCAGATCCGCAACCTCGACAAGTCCGGCTACGCGAAGGTGAAGGAGTTCGACCTGCCGCACAAGCGCGCGCTGCTCGTGGTGATGCTGCGCGAACGCTATTTCACCGACGCGCTGTGGCTGCCCCGCAGCGACGGCGCCGCCACGCCCGCCCAACACTCTCTCGCAAAGGAAAACCGCCATGGTGATTCATGACCTCATCGGCATCGGCTTCGGCCCTTCGAACATCGCACTGGCCATTGCGCTGGAGGAGAAGCGCCGCGACGGCCGCCGGGTCGATGCCCTGTTCATCGAGAAGCAGGCCGGCTTCGCCTGGCACAAGGACATGATGCTGGACCAGGCGCACATGCAGATATCGTTCATGAAGGACCTGGCGACGCTGCGCAACCCGACCAGCCGCTTCACCTTCATCAACTACCTGCACGAGAAAAGGCGCCTGCAGGACTTCATAAACCTGAAGACCTTCTTCCCGAGCCGCCACGAATTCAACGACTACCTGTGCTGGGCCGCTGCACAGTTCGAGGATGCCTGCGTCTACGGAGAGGAAGTCTTCGAGGTGCTGCCCGAAAAGGAAACACACGGCGGCGAGGTTTCACTGCTGCGCGTGCGCTCGCGCGATGATGCCGGCCAGTTGACCGAGCGGCTCGCGCGCAATCTGGTCGTCGGAATCGGCGGCATGCCCAACATTCCGGAGGGCTTCGGACCGCTCAGGGACGACCCGCGCGTGTTTCATTCGAGCAGCTACCTGCGCGGCATCGCGCGCCTGCCGGAGGCCGCAAGGATCGCCATCGTCGGCGCCGGCCAGAGCGCGGCCGAGATCTTCATGGACTTGCAGGGCCGCCCCCACGCACCGCAGGTCGACCTGATCATGCGAGCCCGCTCAATCCGTCCTTCGGACGACAGCCCCTTCGTCAACGAGGTGTTCAACGTGGAGTTCACCGATTACATCTACAGCCAGCCCGAGGACGCGCGCGCCGCGCTGATCGAAGAGTTCGGCCACACCAACTACGCGGTGGCCGACCTCGACCTGATCCAGCAGATCTTCAAGATGTTCTATGAGCAGAAGGTGCGCGGCGAGAACCGCATGCGCTTCCTGCGCCGGCACGACGTCCAGGGCGCGCTTGCCACTGCCGAAGGCATCCACCTCACGCTGACGGACCGGGACACCGGCCGCGAAAGCACGGCGCGCTACGACGCCGTGGTGCTGGCCACCGGCTACGCGCGCGAACAGCACAGGGCGCTGCTGACGCTGCTCGCCCCGTACCTGGGAGATTTCTCGGTCGACCGCCATTACCGCGTCGGCAGCACGCCGGACTTCCATCCGGCCATCTTCCTGCAGGGCGCCTGCGAGTCCTCGCATGGGCTGAGCGACACGCTGCTGTCGGTCACCTCGGTGCGCACGGGGGAGATCGGCAACGCGCTGCTCAAGACGATTACGGCCGGCACGCCGACGGCCGCCAATGCCGCAAACAGCGTCCTCCGTGAGCGCCAGCCGGTCCGGGCTTAGGCGAGACCTGCCCCCAGGCAGGGGTAGGCAAAAAGAAAGGAGACAGGCCGCTGTCTCCTTTTTTTTAAGCCAAACGTCTCATGTATGGAAGCACCAAGGCGCCGGAATCGGCCGCCTTGGGCGCCGAAACGTGAACACGTCGTATTCAAGCACCCTGGAGTCATCAACCTTATGCGTCCCCTGCCCCGTCAACGTCTATTGAATACCGCGCTCGCCGCGGCCTTCGGCACAGCCTTCTCACTTTGCAGCGTGAGCGCCTTCGCGCAAGCCACAGGACAGCAGCCGCGCACCGCCGACCCGACGCTGCCCGCAATCACCGTGAACGCCACCACGGAAGAATCCGCCACCGGCCACGTCAACGGCTACCTGGCCAAGCGCAGCACGGCCGGCAGTAAGACCGACACGCCCATCGTGGAGACGCCGCTGTCGATCTCGGTCATCACGGCCGACCGCATGGACGCCATCGGTGCCACCACCGTCAAGGATGCGCTCGGCTACACGCCGGGTGTCGCCATCGCGCCCTTCGGTGCCGATTCGCGCTACGACTGGATCGCGATCCGCGGCTTCGACGGCTATGCGCCGGGCTTCTACCTGGACGGACTGCCGCTGCGCAACAACGGGACCTGGGGCGTGTGGAAGACCGAGAACTACGGCAGCGAGCGCATCGAAGTGCTGCGCGGCCCGGCCTCGGTGCTCTACGGCATGGCAAGCCCGGGCGGCGTGGTCAGCATCGCGAGCAAGCTGCCCACGGCCGAGCCAGTGCGCGAGATCCAGCTGCAATACGGCAACGATGCCCGCCGCCAGGTGGCCGGCGATTTCTCGGGCGCGCTGGATGCCGAAGGCAAGGTGCTCTACCGCATTACCGGCGTGCTTCGCGATGCACAACTGCCGGGCGGCAGCTCGCGCGACGACCGCACCTACATTGCGCCTTCGATCACCTGGAAGCCCTCGAGTGACACCACGTTCACGCTCTTGGCCCAGTACCAGAAGAACCGCGCGGGCGCCTACAGCCGCATTCGGCCCATCGAGGGCTCGCTGAAGCCTACGCGCATCGGCACCACCATTCCCAGCGACGTGAACGTGGCCGACCCGAGCTTCGATCACTTCAACCAGGACCAGAAGATGATCGGCTACCAGCTCGAGCATCGCTTCAACGACACTTTCACCGCGCGCCAGAAGCTGCGCTACGGCAAGCTCGAAGTCGATTACCGGACCTTGCAGTCGCCGAGCTTCGCTGCCATGGACCCGGCCAACGCGCTGAGCCCCGCCAACTACCGGTACCTGAACCGCGGCGTGTTCGGCAGCCAGGAAAGCACGACCTCGCTCACCATGGACAACCAGCTGCAGGCCGACCTGCGTTCGGGCGACTGGCAGCACAAGGTGCTGGTGGGGCTGGACTACCAGCGCACCCGCATCGACCAGTACACCTACAGCAGCATCGTCGGCGCGCCGCTGCTCGACATCTACGCCCCGGTCTACGGCGGCGCCATCGATCTCCCCGCCCCGTACGTCAACGGCGTGAACCGGCTGTCGCAGACCGGCATCTACGTGCAGGACCAGATCAAGTGGGGCGACCGCTGGTCGCTCACGCTGGGCGGGCGCTACGACACGGCGCAGAGCAGCAACTACAGCCGGCTCGACGGCACCACGCAGCGCATCTCGGAGCACAAGTTCACCAAGCGCGCAGGCTTGGTCTACCTGGCGCCAAACGGACTCGCGCCCTACCTGAGCTACTCCGAATCGTTTGCACCCATCGGTGCGCTCGATCCAGCCACCAAGACGCCCTTCAAGCCCGAAAGCGGCCGCCAGTACGAGGCCGGCATCCGCTACCAGCCGCCGGGCGGCAAGTCGCTCTACAGCGCGGCCATCTTCGACCTGCGCCGCAAGAACTACATCACCTACGACGCGAGCTTCATGCCCAAGCAGACCGGCGAGATCTCGGTGCGCGGCCTCGAACTCGAGGCGACCACCGAGCTCATGCCGCGCCTGAACCTCACGGCCTCGTACGCCTACACGCCGCGCGCGATCGTTACGGCCAGCAGCAGGGTCGAGGAGATCGGCAAGCAGTCGATGTCGGTCCCGCGCAATCGCCTGTCGGTGTGGGCGGACTACCGCTTCAGCAATGGACTGAAGGTGGGCGTGGGTGCGCGCTTCAACGGTTCGACGCACGGCGACGGGGAAGTGGTCGCGCCGGCCAAGGTGCCGTCGTATACGCTACTCGACGCGATGATCGGCTATGACATCGAGCGCTGGACGCTGGCGCTGAACCTGCGCAATTTGACCAACAAGACCTACATCGCGAATTGCGCCTACGCTTATTGCTACCTGGGCACGCAGCGTACCGCGGTGGCAACGGCTACCTACCGCTGGTAAGCGCGGCGTTGCAAGCGCAAAGGCCGAATGCTCTCGCGGGCATCCGGCCTTTTTTTTGCGGCATTGCGGCTAAGCGGGGTCGAGCGCCAGCAGGCGGCTCTTCACGATGGTGCCGAACTGCGCGTCGCGGATGATGTCCAGGTGGCCGGTGCCCGCCACCACCTCGGTCGAGAGCACGCGTGCGCGGTCCGGCCATTGGCGCAGGACACCCGGCGCCTGCAGCGAGCGCTCGGCATGGAACACCTGCACCGGCAGGTCTGTCGCGGCCTCCTGGTAGCGCGCGGACTGCACGCGGCTGTCGAGCGTGGCCCACAGCAGGTACTCGTAGGCCTCGTCGCCGGCGCCGTCGAGCGGCGACACCCAGGTTGGCGCCAGCAACTGCTCGGCCACCCAGGTTTGCTCGGCTTCGGTCATGCGAGCGAACAGCTCCTTCCATTGCATCGCCATGTCCGACTTTGCAAGCCAGGTGGCCAGCACGTCGTCGGCCTGCAACCGCTCTGCCGGTGTCAAGCTGCCTTGCGGGACCATCGGCTCCGACTCGAATACATCGACCGCACCGAAGAACACGATCTCGATGCGCCCCTGCAGCTGGCGCGCCACTTCGAAGGCCAGGTCGCCGCCGAGCGACCAGCCCAGCAATGCACAGCGGCCGCCGCTGGCGGTCGTAGCGATGAAGTCCGCGTATTCGGCCGCGAGCTCGCGAATGGCAAAGCCGCGCCAGCGCTTGCGCGTGTAGACGTGGCTCACGAAGGCATACACCGGCCGGTCGCCCTGCACCGCGCACGCCAGCGGCTGGAACTCGCGCGAGTTGACGATCAGGCCGGGCAGGCAGAACAGCGGCACACCTTGGCCGCTTGCATGCAGGCACACCGCATCGCTCGCGCGGTCGGCCCGCTGGTGCACGCGCGCGGCCAGTTCGCGAAGGGTGCCGGCCTGCATCACATCGGGCAGGCTCAGGTGGCTGCCGCCGGACAGCTGCTTGCGGACGAGCGCAATCAGCTTGAGGCTGAGGAGGGAATCGCCGCCCAGTTCGAAGAAGTTGTCGTTGCGGCTCACGCGCGCCACGCCCAGCACCTCGCGCCAGATCCCGGCCAAGGCCTCTTCGGCCTCGCCTTCCGGTGCCTCATAGGCGCGTTCGCTGGCGGAGGCCGGCTCCGGCAGCGCCTTGCGGTCCACCTTGCCATTGGCGTTCAGCGGCAGGGCATCGAGCCCGATGATGAGGCGCGGCACCATGTAATCGGGCAGCACCCTGGCGAGCCGTTCCTTCACCGCGGCAGGGTCGATCGAATGGTCCGCATGCGCGGCCAGATACGCCACCAGCCGCGCGCCGGCCGGGCCATCCTGGGCCACCACCACCGCCTCGCGCACCTCGGGCTGTGCCAGCAGCTGCGCCTCGATTTCTCCCAGCTCGATGCGCAGGCCCCGGATCTTCACCTGGTGGTCGATGCGGCCCAGGTACTCCAGTTGCCCTTCCGCATTCCAGCGCACCAGGTCGCCGGTGCGGTACAGCCGGCCCCCGCCTTCGCCGTCGAACGGATCGGCGACAAAGCGCTCCGCGCTCAGGCCCGGCCGGTTCAGGTACCCGCGGGCCAGGCTCACGCCTCCGAGGTACAGCTCGCCCGCCACGCCGCGCGGCACCCGGTTGAGCTCGGCATCGAGCACATGGGCGCTGGTGTGGCTGATCGGCTGGCCGATGGGCACCTGGCTCTGCCCATCGTCACGGCAGGTCCAGCGCGTGACGTGGATGGTGGTCTCGGTGGGCCCGTACAGGTTCTGCAGGCTCGCGCCGCGTAGGCGCTGCAGCGTTTCCTTCTGCGTCTCGGCCGGCATCGCCTCGCCACCGCAGATGATGTGCTTCAGGCGCGTGCTGGCCTCGATGCCTTCGTGCGCGAGGAAGGCCTGCAGCATGGAGGGCACGAAGTTGAGGGTGGTGACCTGGTGGCGCTGGATCAGTTCGACGATCCGGGCCGGGTCGCGCTGGTCGCCGGGGTTGGCCACCACCAGCCGCGCGCCCGCGGTCAGGGGCCAGAAGATTTCCCAGACGGAGACGTCGAAGCCGAACGGGGCCTTGTGCAGCACGGTGTCTTCGCGCGTGAGCCCGTAGGTGCGCTGCATCCAGGCCATGCAGCTGTGCAGGGCCTCATGGCGGATGGCGGCGCCCTTGGGCTTGCCGGTGGAGCCGGAGGTGTAGATGACGTAGGCGAGGTTCTCGCCGTGCAATGCGACCTGCGGGTCGGCGTCGGATTCGCCGCTGAAGTCGAGGCCGTCGATCTCCAGCGTGACGAGGCGGCTGCGGTCGTCGAGAGTGGCGCGCGTGGCGCGGTGCGCCAGCAGCAGTTCGATGCCGCTGTCCTGCACCATGTAGGCGAGACGTTCGGACGGGTAGTCTGGGTCCAGCGGCAGGTAGGCGCCGCCGGCCTTCAGCACGCCGAGGATCGCCACGACCAGTTCGACCGAACGCTGCATGGCGATGCCTATGCGCATGTCGGGCTTGACGCCGAGGGCGATCAGGCGATGCGCCACGCGGTTGGCGCGGCGGTTCAGTTCCGAGAAGCTCAGGGCATCGTCGCCGAAGAGCAGTGCGGTGGCGTCGGGCTGCAGTTGCGCCTGGCGCTCGATCATGCGGTGCACGGGCTCCGCCCCCGGCTCGCGCCCGGCGTTCATGCTCCATGCCGCGAGCTGCGCCTCTTCGGCAGCATCCAGCAGTTCGACGTCGCCCACTGCATGGGAATCATCCGTCGCCAACGCACCGAGCATCGCAACATAGTGCGCTGTCATACGCTCGACGGTCGCCGGCTCGAACAGCTCCGAGGCATAGATGAAGCTTGCGTGCATGCGCCCGTCCGCATCTTCACTGGTGCTCAGCACCAGTTCGAACTGCGCCACCGGCGCCGCCAGTGCATAGTCTTCAAGTTCAAGGCCCGGCAGCTGCTTCAGCGTGCGGGAGTCGGTCCGCTCGTGGCTGAACATCACCTGGAACAGCGGGCTCACGCTCCGGCTGCGCTCGGGCTGCAGCGCTTCCACCAGCTGTTCGAACGGAAGGTCCTGGTGCGCCTGCGCGCCCAGTGCGGCCTCCTTCGCCTGCGCCAGCACCTTCGCCAGACTCATGCGGCTTTCGACCTCGCTGCACATGACCTGTGTGTTGACGAAGAGGCCGACGACGCCTTCCGTCTCCGCGCGGTGGCGGTTGGCCACCGATACGCCCACGCGGATGTCCTGCTGCCCGCTGTAGCGGTGCAGCAAGGCCTGGAACGCAGCCAGCGGCACCATGAAGAGCGTCGCCCCGTGGGCACGTGCGCGCCGGTGAAGGCCCTGCACCAGCTCGGGCGCCAGGTCGATGCCGTGCCTGGCCGCGGTGTAGTGCCCGCCCGGCCGCCGGCTGTGGTCCGTTGCGAGCTGCAGCACCGGATTGCCGGTGCCCAGGCGTTCGACCCAGTAGGCCAGTTGCCTGTCTTTCTCGCCTGCTTCCAGCCAGCTGCGCTGCCACGCCGCATAGTCGGCGTAGCGAACGGGCAGCGGCGGCAGATCGGCGCTGTCGCCGCGCACGCGCGCGCTGTACTGGGCGACGAACTCGCCGACCAGCAGATGCAGCGAACCGCCGTCCGCAATGATGTGGTGCATCACCAGCACAAGCACATGCACCCGCGGCGCAAGGCGTAAGACGCCGACCCGCATCAGCGGGCCCGTCGTGAGATCGAAGGGCGTCGCGCTCAGGCGGCGTGCCTCTTCCTGCGCGCGTGCTTCCACATCGCCCGGCTCATCGGCCAGGTCGATCACCGAGATGCCGAGATCCACCCGGTCCTGCACGATCTGTTCGCAAAGCCCGTGGGCGTCCGGATGGAACACCGTGCGCAGCGACGCATGGCGTTCCAGCAGCGCACCGAAGCTCTTTTTCAGCGCATCGATGTCCAGCGCTCCGCGCAGCTTTAGCGCGCCGGAGATGTGATACGCCGTGCTCTGCGGGTCGAGCTGCCAAAGGAACCACTGTCGCAGCTGCGCATAGGAAAGCTCGGCCTTCGTTCCGGCCGGCAGGGGCACGACGGGCAGCCTGGCAAAGTCCACGCCCTGCTTCTGCAGCAGGCCGAGAAAGGCCTTCTGCTTTTCCCGGGGCAGGCGCGCGAAACGGTCCGCGAGGCTGTGCTTGTCGATCTCCATCAATCCTCCAGCAGGTCGAGCAGCGCGGCCATCTGCGCAAGGTCCTGGGAATCTGCCGCGGCCGTGCTGCCGAGCTCTTCCTGAATCGCGCCGGCCATGGCAGCCAGCGTCGAGCTTTCGAAATAGCGCCTGAGCGGAAGCTGCACCGCGAACTGCTTCTGCACTTTTGCCTGCACGGCCAGCAAGCTCAGCGAGTGGCCGCCCAGTTCGAAGAAGCCGTCGTTGCGGCCGGCGCGCTCCACCTCGAGCACTTCGGCCCATATCGCGGCCAGCGCGCTTTCCACTTCTCCCGCAGGCGCGTCGTAGGCACCGCCGCCTCCAAGTTCCGGATCGGGCAGCGCCTTGCGGTCGACCTTGCCGTTCGCGTTGAGCGGCACGGCATCGAGCACCATCAGCGCCGCGGGCACCATGTAGTCGGGCAGCTTGCGCAGCAGCCGCTCGCGCAGCATCGCGGCATCCACCGCCTGCCCCGCGTGCGCGGACACATAGGCCGCGAGCCGCGTTCCGCCCGCGCCTTCTTTCGCGACAACGACGGCCTCGCGCACTTCGGGCTGCGCCAGCAGCTGGGCCTCGATCTCGCCAAGCTCGATGCGAAAGCCGCGGATCTTCACTTGGTGATCGATGCGCCCGAGGTAGTCGAGCTGGCCATCGCCGCGCCATCGCACGAGGTCACCGGTGCGGTACAGACGGCCTCCCTCCACACCGAAGGGCGCGGCGACGAAACGCTCGGCGCTCAAGCCGGCCCTGTTCAGGTAGCCGCGTGCCAGGCCTGCGCCCGAGACATGCAATTCGCCCGCGACGCCGGCCGGCAGCGGATTGAGATCGCTGTCGAGCACCCACAGGCCGAGGTCCGGGATGCAGGCTCCCACGGGGCTGCTCTGCGCGTCGAGGTCGGCCCGCACGATCGGCCGGTAGGTCACATGCACGGTGGTCTCGGTGATGCCGTACATGTTCACGAGCTGCGGCTGCCGGTCGCCAAAGCGGTCGATCCAAGGCCGCAGGCTCTCCGGCTCGAGCGCTTCGCCGCCGAAGATCACGCAGCGCAGCGGCAGCCGCTCGCCCGCGGCCAGGGCCGGGCTGTGCATCAGCTGCCGGAAAGCCGACGGCGTCTGGTTCAGCACGGTGACCTGTTGTTCGCGCAGCAGCGCCACGAAGTCGTCGGGCGAACGGCTGACCCAGAAAGGCACCACCACCAGCCTGCCGCCCGTGCACAGCGCGCCGAATATCTCCCACACCGAGAAGTCGAAGGCATAGGAGTGGAAGTTCGTCCACACGTCCTGCGCACCGAAGCCGAACCAGGGCCGCGTGGCGCCGAGAAGCCGCGCCACATTGCGGTGGGTCAGCTGCGTTCCCTTGGGGCGCCCGGTCGAGCCTGAGGTGTAGATTACGTAGATCAGCTGATCGGCATGCACTGAAACGTACGGCGCATGCGAAGGCTCTTCGCGCAGGTCGGCCGCGTCGAGGTCCAGCACGCGCACGCCTGCCGTCGGTGGGAGCTTCGGCGCCACGTGGCTCTGCGTCAGCAGCAAGCGGATGCCGCTGTCCTCGATCATGTAGGCCAGGCGATCGGCCGGGTACTCCGGGTCGAGCGGCACGTAGGCACCGCCGGCCTTCAAAATGCCAAGCAGGCCGACCACCATCTCGATGGAGCGCTCCACCGCGATGCCGACCTTCGTCTCCGGCTTCACGCCAAGGCCAACCAGGCGGTGTGCGAGGCGGTTGGCGCGTGCATCGAGTTCGGCGTAGCTCAGGCTTTCGTCGCCGAAGACCACCGCTGTCGCACCGGGATGCAAGGCGGCCTGCCGTTCGAACCAGCGATGCACGGGTAGGGCGGCATCGACGGTGTTCACAGTCTGCGCGGCTTCGGTTTGGGGCGACGGCTCCTCGCCGTGCAGGCCGACGTCGCCCACACGTGCATCTGGCGCATGTGCGAGCGCCTCGAGCAGCTTTTCCATGCGCTGCGCCAGCGTCTCGACCATGGCCTCATCGAACTGGCTGCGCGCATGGCTGTAGCTCAGCGCCAGCATCTCGCCCTGGTTCACCGAGAGCGTCATCGGGTAATTCGTCTCTTCGCGGTTCCACACATTGCCGAAGCGCAGGCGGTCCGGCGCGCCCTGCTCCAACGCCTGGTCGAGCGGGTAGTTCTCGAACACCACGATGCTGTCGAACAGGTCTTGCCCGCCCTGCCCCGCCCAGCGCTGGATCTCATAAAGCGGCGTGTGCTCGTGCGCCTGTGCGCCGAGGTTACGCGCCAGCAGGTCGCGCAGCCAGTCGCCCACGCGCTGCGACGGCTGCAGCGTGGCAATCACCGGCAGCGTGTTGATGAAGAGACCGAGTATCTGCTGGGCACCCGGCAGCTCCACCGGCCGGCCTGCCACGGTGGCGCCGAAGCTCACCGTGCGCTGCCCCGTGTGGCGCGCCAGCAGCAGCGCCCAAGCGGCCTGCACCAGCGTGTTGAGGGTCACGCGTTCGCGCTTCGCCGCCGCCATCAGGGCGCGCGTGCGACCGGCATCGATCTCGCGGCGGTGCATGCCATGGCCGGCCGGTGCACCGCGCGGCTTGGGCACGGTGTTGGCCAGCCACGTCGGGCCTTCGAGGCGCCCAAGCTGCTCGCGCCAGTAGCGTTCATCGGACGCGGCGTCGCGCTTCTGCAGCCACGCGATGTAGTCCGCGTAGCGCCCGCTTGGCGGCGCAAGGGTCTCGCCGGCGTAGTGCCGCAGCATCTCGCCCAGCAGCTGCGACGTGCTCCAGCCGTCGAGCAGCAGGTGGTGCATGGTCCAGATGAAGTGGTGCCTGCCCCCCTGCGTCCGCACCAGCACCAGGCGCATCAGCGGCGGCTGCGCGAGGTCGAAGCCCTGCGCGAGCTGCGCCTGCGCAAGCTGGTCCAGAGCAACGGAGATGTCGCCGCGGTCTTGCCAGTCATGCTCAATCATTGGCAACTCGACCCCGCGGGCCACCCATTGCAAGGCCGGCTCGCCGGTGATGAAGCCGGTGCGCAGTACATCGTGGCGCTGCATGACCGCCCGCCATGCGGCCTTGAAGCGCGGAACGTCGACCCCGTCGATATCGACGCGCAGCTGGTTGACGTAGGCGCTGCCGCCGGGCGCGTACAGGCTGTGGAACAGCATGCCCGCCTGCATGGGGGAAAGGGGATACAGGTCCGCCAGTATCGATGCGGGAATCGGCAGCGTGTCGAGTTGCTGCGGCCCGATGCGTGCCAACGGAAAGTCCGACGGTGTGACGCCGTGTGCGCCGCTCGTGCAATGCATCACCAGCGCTTCGAACTCCTGCTTGAAGCGATGCACCCAGCCTTCCACGGCGCCACCATCATGGCGCGCCCGGCTGTAGCTCACGCGAAGTTCGAGCACGCCTTCGCGGACCTGGCCATTGACGGCGAACTCGTGCGTCAGCGGAGCGCCCGCATCCACCGGCGCACCGCCCGGCTCGTTGGCCAGCACCCATTCGGCACCCTCGCCGAAACCGGCGTCGAACTGGCCGAGGTAATTGAAGACCACCTGCGCCTGTGGCAGCGCGCGCAGTGCCTGCCGTTGTGCGGCGCTGCCGAGGTACTTCAGCACGCCATGGCCCAGTCCCTTGTCGGGAATCGCACGCAAGCTTTCCTTCACACGCTTGAGCGCCTCGCCCGGGTCGCCCAACGGATCGAGCATTACCGGAAACAACGTGGTGAACCAGCCCACGGTGCGGGACAGGTCGATGCCGTCGAACAGATCCTCGCGGCCATGCCCCTCGAGATCGATCAGCACCTTGGCATGGCCGGCCCATGCGCAGAGCGCCCGGCCCAGCGCGGTCAACAGCAGGTCGTTGACCTGGGTGCGATAGGCCGCAGGCGCGTCTTTCAGCAGCGCCTGCGTCGTGGCCTTGTCCAGTCGAAGCTCGACGGTCTGTTGATCGGCGACAGTGTTCGACGCCTCGGGGCGGGCACACGGCAGGGTGGCGGGCACATCCGCCAGCGACGCCCAATGGCCGATCCCTTCGGCATGGCGCTGGGCGTATCCCTGCAGTGCGACGGTCCAGGCCTTGTAGCTGCTGCTCTTCGCGGGCAGCTCGATGGCTTCTCCCGCGACGCCTTGGCGGTAGGCGCGCTGCAGGTCTTCCAGCAGGATGCGCCACGACACGCCATCGACCACCATATGGTGAATGGCCAGCAGCAGGCGCGATTCGCCTGCGGGCAATTCGACCGCGAGCACGCGCAGCAGCGGACCGCGCGCCAGGTCGAGGCTGCGCTGCGCTTCATCGCAGAGTGACTCGAGCTGTGCCGCATCGCGGGCCTTGCGCACCCACAGCAGCTCGGCGAGCTCGTTCGCGGATATTGACGTGTAGCGCTGGTGCCAGGCGCCTTCGGCATCCTGGGCGTAGCGCAGAGCCAGGCTGTCGTGGTGCCGGACCACGGCTTGCAACGCTAGCTGCAACGCCGGCAGCTGCAGCGGCCCGCGGCATCTCAGCAGCACCGCCTGGTTCCAATGGCTGCGCACCAGCATCTGCATTTCGAAGAACGCGTGCTGGAAAGGCAGCAGCGGTGCCTCGCCCTCTGCGCCGCTCCGGGCCGGTCGCCGTGCATCACCCACCGGTTCCGCCGCGCCCGCAAGCTGGGCCACCGTCTGCCGCTCGAATATCTGCTTGGGACTCACCTTCCAACCCGCAAGGCGCAGCCGCGCCACGATCTGCAGGCTCAGGATGGAATCGCCGCCCAGCTCGAAGAAGTTGTCGTTGCGGCCCACGCGCGCGAGGCCGATCACGCCGCACCATACCTTCGCAATCGCCTCTTCAGCCTCGCCCAGCGGTGCCTCGTAGCCCTTGGCGTCCTGCAGGATCTCGGGTTCGGGCAGCGCCTGGCGATCGACCTTGCCGGCAGGGCCGATCGGCAGCACGTCGAGCACCGCAATGGCCGAAGGCACCATGTAGTCGGGCAGCGCACGCGCGAGCCGTTCTTTCAATGCCGCTGCGCCTACGGAATGCCCGCCCTCCAGCGACACATAGGCCGCGAGCCGCGCGCCGGCCGCGCCGTGGCGCGCAATCACCACGGCTTCGCGCACTTCGGGCTGCGCCAGCAGTTGAGCCTCGATCTCGCCGAGCTCGATGCGGAAGCCGCGAACCTTCACCTGGTGATCGATGCGGCCCAGGTACTCGAGCTGTCCGTCTTCGCGCCAGCGTACCCAGTCGCCGGTGCGGTAGAGCCGACCACCGTCCGCACCGAACGGGTCGGCCACGAAGCGCTCGGCCGTGAATGCGGCGCGACCCAGGTAGCCGCGCGCCAGGCCTTCGCCGCCGAGGTAAAGCTCACCGGCAACATTGCGCGGCACCAGGTTGAGGTCAGCATCGAGCACCCTCGCGCTGCGGTCGCCCACGGGCCGGCCGATGGGTGCGTAGCCCTCTTCGAAGCCGGTGGCGCCGTCGGTCTTCCACAGCATCGGCGTGACGACCGCTTCGGTAGGCCCGTAGCCGTTGATCAGCAGATCGGGCTTCAGGTGCCGGCGCACCGCATCGAAGCCTTCACGCGACATTGCTTCGCCGCCGAAGGAATACAGCCGCACCGGCGGGCAACGGCCGGTGTCGCGTGCCCAGTCGGCCAACTGGCGCAGGTAGGCCGGGGGAAAGCCGGCATTGGTCACGCCGTGGCGCTGCATGGCTTCCAGCGTCTGCTCGGCGGTCCAGAGCGTCGCATCGCGCAGCAGCAGCGAGGCACCGCAGCACAGGGCCGTGAAGAGGCGCTCGTGCGCACCGTCGAAAGAGAAGGAGAGAAAGTGCAGCTCGCAGGACTGCGGGCTCATCTCGTAGAGCGCGGCCGTCTCCACGCAGTGCGCGGCAAACGGGCCGTGCGACACCATCACACCCTTGGGCATGCCGGTCGAACCCGAGGTGTAGATGATGTAGGCCAGGTTGCCGGCATGCACCGCGACATTGGGCGAATGCACCGGCTCGGCGGACAGGTCGAGCGTATCGAGCTCCAGCACGCGCACGTGGTCGCCGCAGGGTATGCGCGCCTTCACATGGCTCTGCGTCACGAGCAGGTCGATGCCGCTGTCCGCGACCATGTAGGCCAGCCGGTCCGCGGGATATTCCGGGTCCAGCGGCACGTAGGCGCCGCCTGCCTTCAGGATGCCGAGCAGGCCGACCACCACATCGAAAGACCGCTCCACCGCGATGCCGACGCGCATGTCCGGCTTCACGCCGAGTGAGACGAGCCGATGCGCCAGGCGGTTGGCACGGCGGTCGAGCTCTCCGTAGCTCAGCACTTCGTCACCGAACAGCAGTGCCGCGGCATCGGGACGCTCGCGGGCCTGCCGCTCCATGAGGCGATGCACGGGCTCGCTCCGCCGTCCGGCCGGGGCGTTGACACCCCATAGCGCGAGCCGCTCCTTCTCGGCGGGCGCGAGCAGGTCGATACTGCCAACAGCCTCCGCCGGCCGCTCGGCCAGCGCCACGAGCACCGCCAGGTAGTGGCCTGCCATGCGCGCGATCGTCTCCTCATCGAACAGCTCCCGGGCGTAGTGGAAGCTGGCCTGCGCATGGCCTTGCGCATCTTCGATCACGCTCAGCGTGAGCTCGAACTGCGCGGCTTGTCCGCCCACGTCGTGGTCCTGCAGGCTCAGGCCGGGCAGGTTCTGCAGCGCCCCGTGGTCGCGCCGCTGGTGGTTGAACATCACCTGGAACAGGGGCGCGGTGCCCAGGCTGCGCTCGGGCTGCAGGGCCTCCACCAGCTGCTCGAAGGGCAAGTCCTGGTGCGACTGCGCACCCAGCGCTGCAGTGCGCGTGGCTTCCAGTGCCTGCAGCAGCGTGGTGCGGCTGGTGAGCACATTGCGCAGCACCTGGGTGTTGACGAAGAAGCCGATGACCTTCTCGGTCTCCACGCGGTGGCGGTTGGCCACCGGCACACCGACACGTATGTCCTGCTGCGCGGTGTAGCGGTGCAGCAGCACCTGCAGGCCTGTGAGCAGCACCATGAAAAGCGTCGCACCTTCGGCCTGCGCGCGCTTGTGCAGCGCGTCGGCCAGCTGCGGCAGCGCAAGGTCATGGCGCGCCGCGCGGTATCGGCCGTCGGCACGCCGCGGGTGGTCGGTCGGCAGTTGCAGCACCGGCTGCGCGGAGCCGAGGTGCGCCTTCCAATAGCCGAGTTGCCGCTCTTTCTCACCGGCCTCCAGCCAGTGCCGCTGCCACACGGCGTAGTCGGCGTACTGGATCGGCAGGGGCGGCAATCGCGGCTCTTGCCCGTTGGCCCGCGCGCGGTAATGCGCCGCGAACTCGTCCACGAGGATCTTGAGCGACCAGCCATCGGACACGATGTGGTGCATCACCACGACGAGCAGGTGCGTCTCGTCATGAAGGCGGATCAGCGCCACGCGCAACAGCGGGTCGGCCGTCAGATCGAACGGCAATTCTGCGATGCGCGCGGCTTCTTCATCCGCCCTTGCGTCGCGGTCCACGGTCGGAAGCGAGGAGAGGTCGATGAGCGGAATGTCCGCTCCCGCGCGCTGCCGCACCAGCTGCTCCACCTCACCTTCCGCATTCGCGCAGAACACCGTGCGCAGCGATTCATGGCGTTCGACAAGGGCGTCGAAGCTCGCCTGCAATGCATCGCGGTCCAGCATACCCTCCAGGCGCAACGCCCCCGAGATGTGATACGCCGAGCTCCCCGGCTCCAGCTGCCAGAGGAACCATTGGCGCATCTGCGCGTACGAGGGCGCACAGGCGACGCGTTCCGCCTCGCCGCGCGCAAGGATCGGAAACTGCCCGATCGTCAGCCCCTCGGCGCGGATCTTCTGGTAGACCGCCCGGCGCTGCGCCGGGCTCAGGCGGGAGAAGCGCTTGCCGATCTGGTCATGGGTGGCCGTGATGTCCATCAAGCGATCTCCAGGCTGTCCATGAAGGCGTCGATGTCGGAGAGAGACTGGGCCACGGGTTTCCTTTCGGCGGCATCTGCAATGAGTCGGGCCATGTCCATGAGGACGGGCTTCCGGAAAACGTCGGCGACCGTCAGGTCCGCGTGCATCGCGCCCTGCACCCGGGCGACCACCTGCACCGACATGAGCGAATGCCCGCCGAGTTCGAAGAAGCTGTCGTGACGGCCCACGCGCGGCACGCCGAGCACCTCGGCCCAGATCGCTGCGAGCGCTTCTTCATTGGCGCCCTGCGGGGCCTCGAAGGCCTGTGCGCCCACACGCCCCGGTTCGGGCAGTGCCTTGCGGTCGACCTTGCCGTTGGCATTCAGCGGCAGGGTCTCCAGCACCATGAAGAAGGCCGGCACCATGTAGTCGGGCAACGCGCGGCCCAGGTGTTCGCGCAGGCGCGCGGGATCGACGGCTTGGCCGGCCCGCGCCGACACGTAGGCCACGAGCCGCGCGCCGCCTGCGCCCTGGTTCGCCACAACGACGGCCTCGCGGACCTCAGGCTGCGCGAGCAGTTGCGCCTCGACCTCGCCCAGTTCGATGCGGAAGCCGCGGATCTTCACCTGGTGGTCGAGGCGGCCGAGGTACTCCAGTTGCCCTTCGGCGTTCCACCGCACCAGGTCGCCGGTGCGGTAGAGCCTGCCGCCGCCTCCACGATCGAACGGATCGGCCACGAAGCGCTCCGAGGTGAGGGCCGCGCGCCGCACGTAGCCGCGTGCAAGCCCTGCGCCGCCCAGGTAGAGCTCGCCCGCGACGCCCGGAGGCGCCAGGTTCAACTCGGCGTCGAGCACATGGGCCTGCGTGTCGTCGATCGGTTGGCCGATCGGCACCTGGAGGCGACCGTCGTCGCGGCAGGTCCAATGCGTCACATCGATGGCGGCTTCCGTGGGCCCATAGAGGTTGTGGAGCGCGGCCTGCGGCAAGCGCCTGAAGACCTCGTTCTGCATTTCGGCCGGCAATGCCTCTCCGCTGCACACGATGCGCTGCAGGCTGTTGCAGGCACCGGCTTCCGGATGCGCGAGAAAAGCCTGCAGCATCGACGGCACGAAGTGCAGCGTGGTCACCTCGTGCGCGCGAATCAGCTGCGCGAGGCGCGCGGGTTCGCGGTGATCTCCAGGGTTGGCCACGGCCAGCCTGGCGCCGAACATCAGGGGCCAGAAAAATTCCCACACTGACACGTCGAAGCTGAACGGTGTCTTTTGCAGCACCGTGTCAGCCTCGCCAAGCTTGTAGGCCTGCTGCATCCACACCAGGCGGTTGTGGAGCGCACCGTGGCGGTTGGCCGCGCCCTTGGGCTTGCCGGTAGAGCCCGAGGTATAGATCACGTAGGCCAGGTTTTCGCCTTCGATTGCCACCGCCGGGTTGCTTTCCAGATAGCGGCCGAGGTCCAGTGTGTCGAGCGCAAGCAACGGCACGCCGGTTTGCAACGGCAGGCATTCCTTGAGGCGCTCCTGCGTCAACACCAGCGCGAGCCCACTGTCTTCCACCATGTAGGCGATGCGCTCCACCGGGTATTCCGGGTCGAGCGGCACATAGGCGCCGCCCGCCTTCATGATCGCGAGAAGGCCCACCACCAGCTCTGTGCTGCGCTCCAGCGCCACGCCGACCTTCAACTCCGGACGCACACCCTCTTCGATCAGGCGATGCGCCAACTGGTTGGCGCGTCGGTTGAGTTCGCCGTAGCTTGTTGCTTCGGTGCCGAAGAACAGCGCGGCTGCGCCCGGGCATTGGGCCGCCTGCCGCTCGAACAGGTGGTGCACGCACTGCGATTCGCCGCGGCGATGGGTGTTGACGCTCCACCGCTCGAGCAGGGCCTGCTCCGCATCGCCCAGCAGCTCCAGTTCACACAGCCTCGATGCAGGCCGATCCACCAGTGATTCGAGCACGCGCTGGTAATGGCCCGCCATGCGTTCGACGGTCTCCGGCTCGAACAGCTCAGCCGCATAGCGGAAGTTGGCCTGGATGCCGCCGTGTTCGCGCTCGATGGTTTCCAGCGTCAGCTCAAAGGGTGCGGCGCGCTGCGCCAGGTCGATACGCCGCACCTGGAGCCCGGGCCAGCCCCGCAACGGCCGGTCGCCCTGCCCCAGGTGGTTGAACATCACCTGGAACAGCGGCGCGGCGGCGTGACCGTGGTCCGCGCGCAGGGCCTGCACCACGCGTTCGAACGGCAGGTCCTGGTGCGCCTGGGCTTCGATCGCGGTGTCGCGGACCTGCACCAGCAGATCGCCGAGCGAGGTCTGCGCATCCAGGCGCGCATCGAGCACGACCGTGTTGATGAAGACGCCCACCACGCCCGCGGTCTCAGGCCGGCCGCGACCCGCAACGGGCACGCCGACGCGGATTTCGTTCTCGCCGGTATGGCGGAACAGCAAGGCATGAAAGGCCGCCAGCAGCACCATGAACAGCGTGCCGCCCTGCGCACGCGAGAGCTGCCGGAGCTGCCGCCCAAGCCCGGCAGGCACATGGAGCGAATGCTGCGCGGCGCTGTAGCGCGCTTCCGCGGAGCGCGGCCGGTCCGTGGTCAACGAGAGCACCGGCTCGCTGCCGCCGAGGCGCGCGCGCCAGTAGGCGAGTTGCCGCGCGCCCTCGCCTTCCCCCAGCCACTTGCGCTGCCACTGCGCGAAATCGACATAGCGGATCTCCGGCGCCGGCTGGTCGCCTTGCATGCCTTGCACCCGCATCGCATAGGCTTGTGCGAGTTCGTCCAGCATGAGTTCGACCGACCAGGCATCGGAGACGATGTGATGCATCATGAGCAGCAGCTGATGCTCGCCCTCGGCCATCTTCAGCAAGGCGCAGCGCAGCAGCGGACCGGTGGTGAGATCGAAGGGCGCGCGGCAGACCTGGGCCACCGCATCGCCGTAGCGCAGGTTGCGCGCATCGGCGTCGAGCATGCTGAGATCGACCAAGGGAATGTCGATGCGAACGTCCGCAAGGACGCGCTGCTCCGGCAGCCCTTCGGGGCCGGGGCCGAACACGGTCCGCAAGGCTTCATGGCGCCGGGCGAGCGACTGCATCGCATCTTGCAGCGCCGGCGCATCAAGCGGCCCCGAAAAGCCGAGGCCGCCGCCCACGTGGTACGCCGTGTTTGCCGGATTCAACTGCCACAGGAACCACTGGCCCTGCTGCGCAAAGGATACGGGCGCGGGACCGTCGGCGGGGAGGCGCACGATGGCATCGCGCGCCGCGGGTGCATTGCCGCCCGGCTTCAGGCGGCGCTGCAGCAGGGTCAGCTGCGCGGGCGACAGCCGGGCCCGGCGTTCGGAAAGAGGAGATGTATCGCTCATGATGAAAAAGCAGCGGGGATGGGACGTGGAGCGTCGGTGGTGGAGGCCTCGCGTTCGATCTCCTCGATCAGCCGCAGCTCGATGAGCGCGGCGAGCTCGGCCACCGTCGGCGCCTTGAAGAAATCGGCCGGCTGCAGTTCCACGCCGTAGACCTTGCGCACGCGGGACAGCAGGCGAATCGCGAGCAGGGAATCGCCGCCCAGCTCGAACAGGTTGTCATTCGCACCGACCGGCGCAATGCCGAGGGCCTCGGTCCACAGCGCGGCCAGCCCGTCCTCCAGATCGCCTTCGGGCGCTGCATACGGCGTCGGCAGCGCGGGGCGCGCATGGCTGGCGCGAGCTTCGGTGGCCGGTGCGCTCTGCCGGGCATCGACTGCATCGAGCAGGTTGCCGATCGCGCGCAGGCGAGGCGCGAGCGGCGATACAGAAACCACCGTCTGCGGCACGTCCGGTCCATTGACGATCCGCTCGAAGGCGAGCACGCCGGTGCGCTCGTCAAGGCCGACGCCTTGGGGCAGCTGCATGTCGGCCGCGGCGCCGACATCGCGCCAGGCGTCCCAGTTCACTGAGAACACCGGCAACGCCGACGTATGGCGGTGCGCCGTCGCGAGCGCGTCGAGGCAGGCGTTGGCCGCCGCGTAGTCGCTGCGCCCCAGGCCGCCGACGATGGCGGCGATGGAGGAGCAGAAGAGCACGAAATCAAGCGGCTCGCCGCGTAGCGCATCGAGCAGGGCGCGCGTGCCCGCCACCTTCGGCGCAAACGCCGCTTCCACCTGCGTGCGCGTGCGCTGGGCGATCATGCCGAGTCCCGGGTCCATGACGGCGTGGACCACGCCGTTGACCGGGCCGAAGCGCGCATGCGTGGCCGCCACCGCATCGCGAAGCTGGGCCGGGTCGGTCACGTCCGCAGTCACGGTCAGCACTTCTGCGCCGGAGAATTCGAGTTCGATCAGCTGCCGCAGCCTGCGGCGCAGCGCGGCGGGCTCGCCCATCGACGAGGCGATGCGCGCCCACTCGCCGCGCGGGGGCAGCGGCGTGCGGCCGAGCAGCACCAGGCGGGCCTTCCATGCGTGGCTCAGGTGCCGTGCCAGCGCGAGGCCCACGCCGCCCATGCCGCCGGTAATGAGGTACACGCCGCCTTCGCGAAGCCGCGTTGTCGCGGGCTGAGCCGGCAGCGGCTCGTAGCGCTTGATCCAGCGATGCGGGCCGCGGTACGCGACCATGAAGTCGTCGCGTCCGGATGCGGCCTCGTCGGCCACCCGGCGCGCAAGCTCACTTTCGGCCGGGCTTTCCGGCGGCGGCATCACCACGTCGACGACACGGCATGCGATCGACGGATATTCCTGGCCCACCACCTTGGCGATGCCGAGCAGGGCCGACTTCTCCGGCACCAGCATTTCGGTGCCGGAGACATCTTCGAGCCCGTCGGCGACGATGGTCAGCGCCAGCGGGCCTCGGACCGATCGGCCCGAGGCGTCGAGCGCATGCACGAGCGCAAGCAGGCTGAAGTACCCCGCCTCGAAGGTTTCGGCATGCGATGCGCCCGCGCTCCAGAGGTAATGAATCCGGCGAACCGCCCCCACCTCGGCCTCCACCGCCAGCAGCAGCGCCTCGTGGTCGGCGCGCTCGCCCGCCCGCAACGTGTATTGCCGCGGCGCAGTGCGGCCGAAGCACTTGCCGCGCAGCGCCAGCGCCACCTGTTCGCCGCGCTCCCGCAGCGTGCGTGCGAGCCGGTCGGTCCAGCTGTCGGTGTCGCCGAGGACCAGCGTGCAGCCTTCAGGTTCGGCCGCCTTGTCCGCAGGCGTCAACGGCGTGCTCCGCTGCCAGTTCGGTGAATAGAAAATGCCGGCTCCCGGGGCCGCATCGGAAGGCGTTGCGGTCTTCCCCGGCTCGACCCAATAGCACTGACGCTGGAAGGCATAGGTCGGCAGCGGCACGCGGCGGCGCACGCCGCCCTCGTGCAATGCGGACCAGTCGACATCGACACCGGCCGCCCACAGCCCTGCCACGGCGTTGGCCAATTGCTGGCTGTTGCGCGCGGTCTGCTGCGCATGCGCCTGGCTGGCGAAAATGCCCGCGGCCGAGCCGCCTCCCGGATGCTGGCGTGCAAGCGCCGCCAGTGTTTCACCGGGGCCCACTTCGAGCACTACGCGGCCGGGCTTGCCGAAGATGCAGCCAAGGCCGGTGGCGAAGCGCACCGTGTGGCGCAAGTGCCGCCCCCAGTACGCAGGACTGGCCGCCTCCTGTGCGGTGATCGGTTCACCGGTGAGATTGGAAATGAACGGAATGCGCGGCGCATGGCGCGGCACCGAGGCGATCAGCTGCTCGAGTGCGGCCACGGCCGGATCCACGATGCGCGAATGGAACGCCACCGCGACATGCAGGCGCCGCGGCAGCTGCTCGCGGGCGCGCAATGCTTCCTCGGCGCGCGCGATGGCTTCAGGTGTACCGGCCAGCACGCAGAGCTGCTCGCCGTTCACCGCCGCGAGGTCGCACCCCATCTCGAGGAAGGGCGCAAGCTCCGATTCGGGCAGCGGCACCGCGAGCATGGCGCCGGCCGGCAGCGCCTGCACCAGGCGTGCGCGCCCTGCGACGATGCGCAGCGCATCTTCCAGCGAGAACACGCCCGCGACGCAGGCCGCGACATATTCACCAAGGCTGTGGCCCATCATCAGTGCGGGCTTGACGCCGCAGTGCAGCCACCACTGCGCCATCGCGTACTCGACCGCAAAAAGCGCCGGCTGCGCGGTCTCGATGTGGAACAGGCGCTCGCTCGCCAGCGCCTCCTCGCCGACCGCGGGAAACAGCAGCGGCTGCAGGTCGATGCCGCTGTGGGTGCGCAGCAGAGCCATGCAGCGATCGAGCGCCTCGCGGAACACAGTGCGCTCGCGGTAAAGCGCCGCACCCATGAAGGCATGCTGGCTGCCGCTGCCCGGAAACAGAAAGACCACCTCGGGCGCGGAGGCGGTCGCCCTGCGCGGCGAGGCAGTAGGCGAGGACAGCATCTGCGCGGCCATACCGGCATCGCTCGCCACCACCGCGCTGCGCCATGCGAAGGCGCGGCGCCCCGTTTGCAGCGTGTGCGCAATGTCTTGCAGTGCTTGTGCGGGCTGCGCCTTCAGATGCACAGCGAGTTGCGCGCGGCCTTGCGCCAGAGCCGCTTCATTCTTTGCCGAGAGAGGCAAGACCTGCCAACCCGGCATCGTCTCGGCATTCGCAACAGCCGGTGCCTCTTCGAGCACCACATGCACATTGGTGCCGCCGATACCGAATGAGCTCACGCCGGCGCGGCGCGGCGCCGATCCATCGGCCCAGGGCCGCGCCTCAGTGTTCACGCAAAACGGACTCGCCGCGAAATCGATCTGCGGATTGGGATGCTCGAAGTGCAGGCTCGGAGGCAGCACGCGATGCTTGAGCGCCATCACCGTCTTGATGAGCCCCGCCACGCCGGCGGCGGCATCGAGGTGGCCTATGTTGGTCTTGACCGACCCTATGGCGCAGAAGCCGCGCCGCGCGGTGTCGGCGCGAAAGGCCTGGGTGAGCGCCGCAATCTCGATCGGGTCGCCGAGCGTGGTGCCCGTGCCATGCGCCTCCACGTAGCCGATGGTGTCCGGCGCCACGCCTGCGATGAGCTGCGCCGCACGAATGACCTCTGCCTGGCCGCCGACGCTCGGCGCGGTGAAGCCGACCTTGGCGGCGCCGTCGTTATTGGCCGCCGAGCCCTTGATCACCGCATGGATGGTGTCTCCGTCCTGCAGCGCATCGTCCAGGCGCTTGAGCACGACCATGCCGGCGCCGCTGCCGATGAGCGTGCCCGCGGCCTTCGCGTCGAAGGCACGGCAGTGCCCGTCGGGCGAAAGGATGGCGCCCGCCTGGTAGCGGTAGCCGCCCTCCTGCAGCAGGTTGAGCCACACGCCGCCGGCCAGGGCCATGTCGCAGTCGTGCCCCAGCAGGGCCTGGCATGCGGTGTGCACCGCGACAAGCGATGTCGAGCAGGCGGTCTGCACCGTGACCGCGGGCCCGCGCAGGTCGAGCTTGTAGGCGACGCGCGTGCACAGCGATCCGCCGGAGTTGCCGTTCATCAGCCCCAGCAGGTCGGCAATGCCGCTCTCCGCGCCCAGGCCGAAGGACGGCAGCAGGTTGCGGATCAGGTACAGGTTGGCGCCCTCGCCCGCATAGACGCCGACCTTGCCCTGCTCGCGCGCCGGGTCGTAGCCCGCGTGCTCGAGCGAAGCCCAGGCGCACTCCAGGAAGATGCGCTGCTGGGGATCGAGGGTCTCGGCTTCGCGCGGCGTGTAGCCGAAGAAGCCGGCATCGAACTGGTCGAAGCCGTCGAACGCCACGCCGGCCTTCACGTACTCGGGATCGTCCAGCAGGCGCTGAGGCACGCCGCGCGCACGCAGCTCGTCGTCGGTGAAGCGCGACACCGACTCCACGCCACCCTGCACGTTGCGCCAGAAGGCGTCTACATCGGCGGCGCCCGGGAAGCGCCCGGCCATGCCGACGATGGCGATTTCAATCCCTGTCGGTTCGGAGAAGTCTTGGGAGGTGGACATCAGTTGACTCTCTCTGCCGGTTTGCGGCGTTGAAGCATGGCGGCGCGCTGGCGCAGTGCGCGTTCGTCGCCGGCTGCGGCAGCGGACGACGCGGCGCCGGCCGGCGCCTGCTCGATCCACTGGGCCAGTGATTCGACGGTCGGGTACTTGAAAAGATCGACCACGGAGATCGTTGCCTGCAGGCGGTCTTCGAGCAGCCGGTGCGCGCGGATCAAAAGCAGCGAGTGGCCACCCAGGTCGAAGAAGTTGTCGTGCTGCCCAACCTGTTCGAGCTGCAGCACCTCGGCCCATACCGCCGCCACGGTTTCCGCGGCACGGCCCAGCGGCGCTTCATAGGCGCGTTCGCTGGCGGAGGCCGGTTCCGGCAGCGCCTTGCGGTCCACCTTGCCATTGGCGTTCAGCGGCAGGGCATCGAGCCCGATGATGAGGCGCGGCACCATGTAATCGGGCAGCACCCTGGCGAGCCGTTCCTTCACCGCGGCAGGGTCGATCGAATGGTCCGCATGCGCGGCCAGATACGCCACCAGCCGCGCGCCGGCCGGGCCATCCTGGGCCACCACCACCGCCTCGCGCACCTCGGGCTGTGCCAGCAGCTGCGCCTCGATTTCTCCCAGCTCGATGCGCAGGCCCCGGATCTTCACCTGGTGGTCGATGCGGCCCAGGTACTCCAGTTGCCCTTCCGCATTCCAGCGCACCAGGTCGCCGGTGCGGTACAGCCGGCCCCCGCCTTCGCCGTCGAACGGATCGGCGACAAAGCGCTCCGCGCTCAGGCCCGGCCGGTTCAGGTACCCGCGGGCCAGGCTCACGCCTCCGAGGTACAGCTCGCCCGCCACGCCGCGCGGCACCCGGTTGAGCTCGGCATCGAGCACATGGGCGCTGGTGTGGCTGATCGGCTGGCCGATGGGCACCTGGCTCTGCCCATCGTCACGGCAGGTCCAGCGCGTGACGTGGATGGTGGTCTCGGTGGGCCCGTACAGGTTCTGCAGGCTCGCGCCGCGTAGGCGCTGCAGCGTTTCCTTCTGCGTCTCGGCCGGCATCGCCTCGCCACCGCAGATGATGTGCTTCAGGCGCGTGCTGGCCTCGATGCCTTCGTGCGCGAGGAAGGCCTGCAGCATGGAGGGCACGAAGTTGAGGGTGGTGACCTGGTGGCGCTGGATCAGTTCGACGATCCGGGCCGGGTCGCGCTGGTCGCCGGGGTTGGCCACCACCAGCCGCGCGCCCGCGGTCAGGGGCCAGAAGATTTCCCAGACGGAGACGTCGAAGCCGAACGGGGCCTTGTGCAGCACGGTGTCTTCGCGCGTGAGCCCGTAGGTGCGCTGCATCCAGGCCATGCAGCTGTGCAGGGCCTCATGGCGGATGGCGGCGCCCTTGGGCTTGCCGGTGGAGCCGGAGGTGTAGATGACGTAGGCGAGGTTCTCGCCGTGCAATGCGACCTGCGGGTCGGCGTCGGATTCGCCGCTGAAGTCGAGGCCGTCGATCTCCAGCGTGACGAGGCGGCTGCGGTCGTCGAGAGTGGCGCGCGTGGCGCGGTGCGCCAGCAGCAGTTCGATGCCGCTGTCCTGCACCATGTAGGCGAGACGTTCGGACGGGTAGTCTGGGTCCAGCGGCAGGTAGGCGCCGCCGGCCTTCAGCACGCCGAGGATCGCCACGACCAGTTCGACCGAACGCTGCATGGCGATGCCTATGCGCATGTCGGGCTTGACGCCGAGGGCGATCAGGCGATGCGCCACGCGGTTGGCGCGGCGGTTCAGTTCCGAGAAGCTCAGGGCATCGTCGCCGAAGAGCAGTGCGGTGGCGTCGGGCTGCAGTTGCGCCTGGCGCTCGATCATGCGGTGCACGGGCTCCGCCCCCGGCTCGCGCCCGGCGTTCATGCTCCATGCCGCGAGCTGCGCCTCTTCGGCAGCATCCAGCAGTTCGACGTCGCCCACCGGCTGGTCGGGCTTGTCGGCGAACGCCCGCAGGACGGCAAGGTAATGACCAGCCATGCGCTCGACGGTGCCGCGCTCGAACAGCTCCGCCGCATAGATCACGGACAGCGACACACGGCCGTCCGGCCTTTCGCGCGCCTCGAGCGTGAGGTCGAACTGCGCCGCAAGGTCGGGCAGCGCGACGTCCTCGGCCGTGAGGCCGGGCAGCCGGGAGAAGGCACGGTAGTCCTCAAAAAGGTGGTTGAGCATCACCTGGAACATGGGGGTGTGGCTCAGGCTGCGCCCGGGTTGCAGCGCATGCACCAGCTGCTCGAAAGGCAAGTCCTGGTTCGCCTGCGCGCCCAGCACGGCCTCACGGGCCTGTGCAAGCACCTGCGACAGGCTCAGGCGGCCGTGGACCGAGTTGCGCAACACCAGGGTGTTGACGAACAGCCCGATCACGCCTTCCAGCTCCATGCGGTTGCGGTTGGCAATGGGTGCGCCGATGCGAATATCCTGCTGCCCCGTGCAGCGGTGCAGCAGCGACTGGAAGGCAGCAAGCAGAACCATGAAGAGCGTGGCGCCCTGCGCTTCAGCCTGGCCGCGCAGCTTGGCCAGCAGGCCGTCCGGCAACTCGAATGCATGCCGCGCCGCGCTGTAGCCGGCCTGCGGCTTGCGCGGATGGTCGGTGCACAGGCCAAGCAATTCGTGCGTGTCGCCGAGCTGCGCGCGCCACCACGACAGCTGCCGTTCACCCTCTCCAGCCGCAAGCCACTCGCGCTGCCACAGTGCGTAGTCGGCATACTGGACGCGCGGCGCGGGCGGGCGTTGAACCTCTCCCTCCAGGTGCGCGGCGTAGCCCGCGGCCAACTCGTCGATCAGCAGCTGCATCGAGGCGCCGTCGGAAACGATGTGGTGCATCACCACGGCGAGCACGTGGGTCTCGTCGGCGGTGCGGATCAGCGTGGCGCGCAGCAGCGGCCCTTGCGCCAGGTCGAAGGGCTCGGCCTTGAGGCGCCGCATCTGTTCCGCCAGTTGCCCATCACGTTCGACGCCGTCAAGACTGCGTACGTCGAGCAGCGCCAGCGGCAAGTCGCCCGAAGGCTTGATCCATTGCTCTGCATTGCCGTCCGCCGCGGCGCTGAACACCGTGCGCAGCGATTCGTGCCGCGCCACGAGGTCGCCGAGCGCAGCCCGCAAGGCTTCGGTGGATAGCGTTCCCGTGAGGCGAAGCGCGCCGCTCACGTGGTACGCCGCACTTTGCGAATCCATCTTCCAGAGGAACCACTGGCGCTCCTGCGCATGCGAAAGCGGCATCGGCAGCAGACGGCGCTCCGCCGAGCGCACGGGAACCGGCGCGTGCCGAGGCCGCAGGCCTTGCGCCTGCAGTTGGCGAATGGCCTCGGCGCACGCCTGCAGGCGAGGCTGCTCGAACAGCATCCGCGGCGGGAAGTCGATCTGCCAGCGCGCCGAGATGCGTGCCGCTGCCTGCGTAGCGGTGAGGGAGCTTCCACCACGGTTGAAGAAGTGGGCATCGCGCCCGACCGGGCGCTCGTCGCCGTGCTTGCAGACCTCGCGCCAAATGCCGGCCACGGCCTGCTCCAGTTCGTCCAGCGGCGCCTCGGAAGCTTGCCTGCCCGGCCCGCCCCGCATGAAGGCGCCGTGCTGCCAGGTGGCATAAGCATCGGCGGTGCCGTCGATCCAAGCGATGCGGCAGGCGCTGCGCTGCAGCTTGCCGCTGGTGGTCTTGGGCAGGCCGCCCGGGTTGAGCAGCAGCACCACGGACAGCGGCTCGCCGACCACCTCTCCAACCGCAGCGCCGAGGGCATCGACCAGCACCTCCGGCGACACCAGCTTCTGCATGCTGCGAGACACCTCGGCCGCAACGCCGATGCCCTCGCCTTGCGGCCCCTGAACCGCGAAGACCGCGACACGGCTCTTGCGCACCGCATCCACCTCGGCCTCGATGAGCCGCTCGATGTCCTGCGGATAAATGTTGTGGCCGCGCACGATGATCAGGTCCTTGATCCGGCCTGTGACGTAGAGCTGCCCCTCGTGCATGAAGCCGAGGTCGCCCGTGCGCAGCCAGCGGCAGCCGTCGCGCCATACAAAGGTTTCACGCGTCTCGCGCTCCTTGCCCCAGTAGCCGGGGCAGATGCTCGGTCCGCTGGTCCAGATCTCGCCGATCTTTCCGGGTGCCGCCGGCAACAGCGACTCGGGTTCGACGATCTCCACGCGGTGGTCCGGCGCCGCCACGCCGCAGCCGACCAGCATCGTGCCCTCGTCGGCCGGTGTGCCGGCGCCCCGGGCCAGGTCGTCGGCCGAGAAGCTGCGCGCCAGCATGCCGTCGCCGCGCATGCCGCCGGTGACGAACAGCGTTCCCTCCGCCAGGCCGTAGCAAGGGTAGGCCGCGCCAGCGTCGAAACCCGCGGGTGCGAAGCGCGCGATGAATTCGGTCTCGGTGTCTGCGCGCACCGGCTCGGCGCCCGTGTAGGCCACGCGCCAGCTCGAAAGGTCGAGCTGCGCCAGCCGCGCATCGTTGACGCGGTCGAGGCAGAGACGAAACGAAAAGTCCGGCCCGCCGCTGTGGGTGGCGCGATGGCGCGAGATCAGTTCCAGCCAGCGCACCGGCCGCTCCAGAAAATACCCGGGCGACGTGAGCACCAGCGGAATGCCGTTGTAGAGCGGCAGCAGCAGTCCGCCGATCAAGCCCATGTCGTGATAGAGCGGCGCCCAGGAGACGAACTTGTCCTCGGGCCCGACGCCCATGCCGTGGGTCATGGCCGCTTCGTTGGCGATGAGGTTGGCGTGCGTCACCATCACGCCCTTGGGCGCCGACGTAGAGCCCGAGGTGTACTGCAGGAACGCGACGTCGCCCTCGGCGGGGTCGAAGGGAATCCATGCGTCGGCGAGCGCGGCATCCAGCGTATCGACGGCGATGATCTCGGCGCCACCGAACTGGGCAGGGCCGCCATCGGCATCCATCGCGCGGGAGATGGCAATGGAGGTCAGCACACAGCGCGCCCCTGAATCGGCTGCGATGCCTGTGAGCCGCGCCAGGTGCTGCGGGCGCATCGACTCGGGCGGAAACACCGGCACCGCGATCACGCCGCTGTAGAAGCAGGCCAGCATGCACACCGCGTAGTGATCGCCGTTGTCGAGCATGACGAGCGCACGCTCGCCCTTGGCGAACTGCCGCTGCAGCCGGGCCGCAAGTGCGCGCACGCGACGCTCGAAGACACCGTAGCTGATCGGCTCCTCGCGGTATTCACCACTCGCCATGCCGGCCACGGTGAGCCAGATGTCATCGGGCCGCGTGCTCGCCAGCGCGCGCAGGTGCGCCACGAAATTCCTCGGCTGCGGGTTTGCGCTCTGCGTCGTCTCGGTCATGTCAGTTCCTTTGCGCGCCAGGCGAGCGCGGCTGCATAGCCGCTCGGCGCATCGAGCGCCACGGCCTGAAAATGGGTCCATTCGGGAACGCTGCACGCCAGGTTGAAGCGGCCGTCGGCGGCGGGATGAAGGCCGATCGATTGCAGGTGCCCGGCAACGCCAAGGCCGATGGCCTTCAACACCGCTTCCTTGCCGGTCCAGCGGCCGTAGAACGCGCGCAGCCGATCGGGGGCATCGCGCACTTCTTCGCGTTCGCGCGCGGTCAGTGCCAGCGATGAGACGCCTTCGATGTCGGCACCGTCCCTGCACTCTTCGATGTCGATGCCAACCTCGTCCACAGTCCGTGCGTCACCCAGTGCGATGAGCGCATGCGAACCCGAGTGCGAAAGGTTGAACCGCGGTGCGCCGCCGCCTGCAAGCGCCAGCTGCGGCTTGCCAAAGGGATTCGATGCAAGCGGCACCGCGGCGGGCTTGCAGCCCACGCGCACCGCAAGCAGGCTGCGCAGTGCGGCGCGCGCCTGCGTGAAGCGAACGCGATCGGCGGTTCGCGCGAAGCTGTCGGCCCTGGCGCATTCGATGGGCGTCAGCAGCCGCCGCGCCGCAGGTGACTCGGCACGCAGGTCGAAGTCCAGGCGGTAGACCTCGATGCCCGCAGGCAGCGGATCAGGCCAGGGCATGAGATGCATGGTGGTTCCCTGCGACGGCGTGGCCCAGGCGCTGCGATAGCGCGCCAAGAAACGCTGTTTCCTGCTCGCGGATGAAGAAATGCCCGCCGCTGAACCAGTCGAGCGAAAAGGCACCGCTGGCCTCGGCCGACCACGCATGGATGCGCTCGGCTTCGATGTCGTCGTCGCGTCCTGCGAAGACATGCACCGGCATCGGCAGTGGCGCTTCACCGGGGTATCGAAAACCTTCACACACACCGTAGTCGGCGCCGAGAACGTCCAGCGTGATGCGCATCAGCTCGGGGCTGGCAAACACTTCTTCCGGCGTTCCGCCCTGTTTGCGCAGATCGGCGATCAGCGCGGCATCGCCGGTCTTGCCCGCGAAGCGATCGGGATCACGCCGCGAGGGCGCAGCGCTGGCCGAGGCAAGCAGCGCGAGCGGCAACGCGTGGCCCATCGATCGCAGCCGGCGGGCCATGCCGAAGGCCAGCAATGCGCCCATGCTGTGGCCGAAGATCGCGAACCGCCCGCGCATGGCTTCGGCTTGCTCCGCGCAGAGTTGCGCCACGAGGCTGTCGAAATCCCGGGCCCCGCTTTCGGCCAGCCGGCTCCCACGGCCGGGCAGCTCCACCGGGACCACTCGGACCCATTGCGGCAACAGGCGGCGCCAGCGCAGGTACATCGTGGCGCTGGCGCCCGCACACGGCAGGCACAGCAGCGAGACGCTCGTCTCCACGCGGGTCAACCGGCCGTGGCTTGCGTGTTCGCCGGATTCTTTTCCTGCTGCGCCATCCATTCGCGCAGCGAACGGGGCCGCATGTCGGTCCACGTCTCCTCGACGTAGGCGAGCACGGCCTTCTTGTCGCCCTTGACACCATCGACCGCGGTCCATCCCTTGGGCACGGCCTTCCAATGAGGCCAGATGGAATACTGGTCTTCGTGGTTGACCAGGACAATGAAGGTCTCGTCTTCGCGATCGAAGCAGCTCGTCGACATGGATACGTCCTTATGCGGTTGAACAGGAAGAGCGGCTCGACGGCCCCGCGGCCATCTCTTCGCTCCTGCTCAACAAGACGTTTCAGGTCGGGATCTGTTCACTCCGAAGCGGACGGCGGCACCAGCCCGGCCAGAAGCCACAGGCGGGCCGCCTTGTCGTAGGCCCTGCGGTGCAAAGGATCGGCCACGAGCCAGGCCGTCATCTCGGCGCGCGCAGCCGCATCGAAGCTCTCTCGGTCGTGCTCCCGCTGCACCCATTGCCATGCGGCGCTCCAGATGGGGTCGTCCTGTTCTTGCGTCATGCGTGGATGATGAATGGCATTGCGCGGCCGCACGATGCGCCGGCGCGAAGGCTTTCACCTTACACCAATCACGCGTTCATCCAAGGAGGCGCTCAGTCGTCGTCGAGCAGGCGGCCGCATGCCTTGATGGCTTGCGCTGCTTCGGCGATGAGCCCGTTCACCAGGCCGAGCGCGCAGCCCAGCCGCAGCGCGATCTCGCGCTGCGTGAGGCCTTCGAGCCTATACAGCTCGAACACCAGCCGCGTGCGCGCAGGCAACCCGGCCAGCACCTTGTCGATCGCATGGATCGCCTGCCGCTCGCGCATCAGGCGGTCCGGCGCGGGAGGGCCGGCCACATCCAGCGCCTCGACGTCGATGTCGAAGCTGCGGTAGCTGGCTTCGACGGTGTGGCGCCGGCAGCAGTCGAGCGCGACGTTGCGCACCACTTGGCAGCAATAGCCGATGGGCCGGTCGGCCTTGCGCACGCACGGGCCGTCGGCAATCTTGAGATAGGCGTCCTGCATCACGTCGTCAGCAAGCTCCGCAGTGCGGACGATTCTTCGCGCCACGCGCAGCAGCTGCGGACGGTTGGCAATGAACACCTCTGCGAGCGTGGGTTCGGACAGGTGAAGCGCCATCTCGACGGGCTCTCTCATCATGCGAGCCGGGGCGTGAGCCGCCCTGAGGAACGTCGGCGAAGGTGCGGACCTGTGAACATGAAGGCGGTACTCCTGAAGTGCTCAATACAAATGAGAATTATTACTACTTGTGGATGCAAAAAAGCTCCGTTTCCCAATCCCTTCATGCTCCATACCCAGTAGACGTTCGAGCACGGCAAAGCGAGACAGCCGGCGCAATGATTCGCGCAACCAAACGTTCGCCGATGGTGAGCCGCCCGCATGACAGCCCGATGATCGCCGCCCGCACGCATCTAGAATTCCGGCCCTTTGCCCGCTCCCTTGCCCATGAACATCGTCGTCAACGAAGAACTCAAAGCCTATATCGATCCACTGACGCCGGAGGAGCACGAGGCGCTGGAGCGCAGCATCCTCACCGAAGGCTGCCGCGACGCGCTGGTGCTGTGGGGCGACGTGCTGGTGGACGGCCACAACCGCTACGGCATCTGCCAAAAGCACGGCCTGCCCTTCCAGACGGTGCAGAACACACGCTTCAAGACGATCGAGGACGTGCACCTGTGGATGATCGACCAGCACCTGGGCCGGCGCAGCATCTCCGACTTCCTGCGCGGCGTGCTGGCGCTTCGAAAGAAGGACATCGTCGACCAGCGGCGCGCACGCGCGCTGGCGAACACGGCGCCCGCGGACGACAACGACCCGCCCTTCGACGCCGATCCGCCCGGCGCGGAATCGCTTGCGGGCAACGCTGCCGCCCTGCCCCCGCCTGCGCCGCTCGCCAGCCGCGAAGCCATTGCCCGCGCCGCGCGGCTCAGCAGCAATCAGGTGGTGATGATCGAGAAGATCCAGAAGCAGGCCGCACCCGAACTGGTGGCGGCGGTGAAGTCCGGCGTGATCTCCATCAACACGGCCGCGGCCGTGGCCAGCCTGCCCGCCGAAGAGCAGGTCTCGGCGGCCAACGCCGGCAAGGACGAACTCAGGCAGGCGGCCAAGCGCGTTCGCGAAGCCAAGCGCAGGCCCCGTGAAGAGGCAGCCGAATCTGCCGGCTCGGACCCCGCCGGCTCATCGGCAAGCGACCTGGACGCCCTGCAATCGCTGCAGCAGCGCGTGGCTGGACTGACGGCGGAGAACGCCGCGCTGCGCAGGCAGGTCGCCGAACTGCAGGCGCAGCTAGCGGCCGAGGCTGCCCGCTAACGCCTATAGCCGGATCTCGCTGATCTTCGCGCCCGACACCGACACGCCGGCTTCAAGGCCGACATTGGTCAGCACGAAGCCCACCACCGGCTGCTGGATGGTGTTGGTATCGATGCTGCCGTTGGCGCCGAAGGTCGCGGCGGCCACGGTGGCGTCGGCACCGGCGGTCCAGCCCTTGCTGTTGCGGAACTTGTCGAGTGCGGCCTGCGTGGTGAACACGTAGATCACGGCCTTGGACTGCGCGCCGGCCTGGAAGCCGATCGAACCCGCCGTGGTGCTGTAGTAGGCCTGCGTGCGTCCGCCCACGCGCAGCGCGCCGCGGCCGTACTCCGCGCCTATGCCCATGCTGGCGCCGACCACGGCCGGAAACACCAGCACGCCTTTGGACGAAGCGACCATTTCGCGCGAGCCCCTGACGGAGTCATACAACTTGGACAGTGCGGCGTCGACCTGGGCGTCGATCGAAGCGCGCGCCGATGCGCTGCTCGCCTGGTCCTGCGGCCGCGTGGTGGTGCAGCCCACGACCGCGAGGCCGCCGACCGCGACGGCACACGCAAGCGCAAGGCTGCGGAAACGAATGGATCGCATGGCGCTCTCCTTTGCAACAAGAACGATGAAAAGCCGAGTGCGTTCACTTCACGCCGCTCGGCGGCCTGTTGTTCGATCCATGCTAATTCCGGAAAATCCCTTCGGAAACGACTTTGGATATTCGCCTACGCGAAGTTGCGCCGCCGGAGAACCATGGCAGCGGCGGCCGGCGCAACGGTTGAGTCATGGGCCCGGGCGACAGCTCGCGCATTCAGCCTGGCTTAACGATCGATGCAGTTTCGTTGAACCACGCAAGGCCCTGCAATGCCTACAGTACGGTGCATGCACACACCATCGCCCCTCGCTGCGCTTTCCACGCCGGCCGCCCTCATCGACTTGCCGCGCATGCAGCGCAACATCGACCGCATGCAGGCGCGCATGAACGCGCTCGGCAAGCGCTTTCGCCCGCACGTGAAGACCACCAAGTGCACGCCGGTCGTGCGTGCGCAGCTTGCAGCGGGCGCGCGGGGCATCACCGTTTCCACGCTCAAGGAGGCCGAGCAATTCTTTACCGACGGGATCACGGACGTCCTTTACGCCGTGGGCATGGCGCAGCACCGGCTGCCGCAGGCGCTCGCCTTGCGGCGCAAAGGCTGCGACCTGAAGATCATCACCGACAGCGCCGCGTCGGCCGCGTTCATCACCGAGTTCGGCCGCGCGCATGACGAGGCGTTCGAGGTCTGGATCGAGATCGACACTGACGGGCACCGCTCCGGCGTCAAGCCCGATGAAGCCGCGCTGCTCGAGGTGGGGCGCACCTTGCACGCGGGCGGCATGCGGCTCGGCGGCGTGCTCACGCATGCGGGCTCCAGCTACGAGCTCGACACGCCGGAGGCGCTGGCCGCCATGGCCGAGCAGGAACGCGCGGGCTGCGTGCACGCGGCCGAACGGCTGCGCGCGGCCGGCCTGCCCTGCCCCGTGGTGAGCGTCGGCTCCACGCCTACCGCGCTGTCGGCACAGCAACTGGGCGGCGTCACCGAAGTGCGCGCCGGCGTGTACGTGCTGTTCGACCTGGTGATGAAGAACATCGGCGTCTGCGACACGCAGGACATCGCGCTCAGCGTGCTGACCACGGTGATCGGCCACCAGGCCGAGAAGGGCTGGGCCATCGTCGATGCCGGCTGGATGGCGATGAGCCGCGACCGCGGCACGCAGAAGCAGAAGCGCGACTACGGCTACGGCCAGGTTTGCGCCGCTGACGGAACGGTGCTCGACGGCTATGTGCTGAGCGGTGCCAACCAGGAGCACGGCATCCTCTCGCGCGAAGGCGCGCCCGACGCTGGTATCGAGACGCGCTTTCCGCTCGGCACGCAGCTTCGCATTCTGCCCAACCATGCCTGTGCCACCGGTGCCCAGTTTCCCGGGTACCACGCGCTGGCGCACGATGGAACGCTCGCAAGCTGGAGCCGGCTGCACGGCTGGTGAGAAAGACCATGAGCAACGCCGCCCCCCAACCCATCGCGCCGCCCGGGCTTGCCGCACCGGGCGGGCACTACAGCCACGCCACAGTGGCCAACGGCTTTGTCTTCGTGTCGGGGCAATTGCCCATTGCGCCAGACGGCACCCGGCTGGCCGAGGCGTCCTTCGAGCAGCAGGCGCAACAGGTGCTCGAAAACGTGAAGACCGCCCTGGCGGCGGCCGGCAGCGGGATCGATCGGCTGGTGCAGGTGCGCGTCTATCTCGACGCCATCGAGAACTGGCCGGCCTTCAACACCATCTATGCGCAATGGGCCGGCGATGCGCGGCCCTCGCGCGCCATCGTACCGACCGGGCCGCTGCACTTCGGCTTCAAGGTCGAGGTCGAAGCCGTCGCGCTGACCGGCGCCCCGTAGCTGCGGCTCATCGAGAGCACCGTGCCCGCCGTCACGCTGGTGTTGGAGGTGGCGTTGTTGTTCTCGGACACGCCGTCGCCGATTGCGCCCGCGAGATTCTTCTGTGGGGATCCTCGCAGGCTTTGCGATTCAGGAGAAAACGTTTTCCAGACCTGACATTTGTTTACGATTACTTCAAAACGTGGATTTGTTCACATGTGTTTCTTTGCGAGGCGCTCTACGCTTCGCGCATGTCCTACTGGTCCACCACGCCGCCCCGGCGCGCGCACATTCTTCTCATCGATGACAACGTCGATGAACTGCAGCTTCTACTTGCGGCGCTGCGGGGCGAAGAGCACCGCATCAGCCTGGCGTTCGACGCACTGCAGGGCTACCGGAGGGCCACCGCCCTGCAGCCGGACCTGATCCTGCTGGACGTGCGCATGGGGGGCACGGATGGTTTCGCGGCCTGCCGGCTGCTGAAGGCCGACCGCGCCACGGCGCACATCCCGGTGATCTTCGTGACCTCGTCGAGTTCGGTGGAGGAGCGGTTGACGGGGCTGCGCGAAGGCGCGGTCGACTACATCCTCAAGCCCTGCGAACCGGCCGAGGTGCTGGCGCGCGTCACCGTGCACCTGGTGCTGGCGGGCAGCAAGAATGCGGCGCGGCATGCGCCGGACGGCCGGGTGCCGTGCGACAACGCGGAGGCAATCGATCCAGACCGGGTGGTCGCCCTGGCTGCCGAACGGCTGGTGATGTCGAACCTCGCGAACGTGCCCGCGCTGCCGCAGCTGGCCGCGCTCGTCGGCACGCATGAAAAGCGCCTGTCGCGCATCTTTCGCGAGCACATGGGCCGCACGGTGTTCGAGTTCGTGCGGGAGGCACGGCTCGAGGAAGGACGCCGCCTGCTTGCCGCGTCGGCGCTGAGCGTCGAGGAAGTGGCGCTGGCCGTCGGGTTCTCGGGAGCGGCCAACTTCTCCACCGCTTTTCGCGAGCGCTTCAACACCACGCCGACGGGCTTTCGCCAGGCACACGCCGGCATGGCCGCGTCTGAGTTGCAGACCTCCGAGGCCTGAGGGCACGGTGACCGCTCTACGGGGCCTCGCCGCCCTGATGCTGGGGACGGCCTGCTGGTTCGGAACGCTGCCCGCGCAGGCGGCGGTGCTGCATCTTGCCGACGCGGGCCAGTTTCCCGTCACACTGGACGAGGCGCTCGAGGTGTTCGAGGATTCCACCGCACGACTCGGCCTGGACGCAGTGGAAAAGCTGGGCGGCAATGCCACTGGCGGTTTCGTGCCCGGCAGCCGGGCCCTGATGCGGCCGGGTTTTTCCGGCTCGGCGTTCTGGCTGCGGCTCTCGCTCGTGAACGACGCCGCCGCCGAGCACGCGCTCCGGCTGGCGCTGAACAGCACCTGGCTCCAGTACGTCGATTTCTACGTGCAGCGCAGCGGACCCGGCACGGCACCGGCAACCGCTTGGGCACACGAGCCCGCCGGAGTGTCCAGGCCGCCGGCCGGCAGCAATTTGGATCGCGTTCCCGTGCTCGCGTTCGAGCTGCAGCCGGGCGAGAGCGCGCGCGTGCTGGTGCGCGTGCAGAGCCGCAGCAGCATCAGGCTCGCGGCCCTGCTGCACAACGCCGAGACCTGGCGGGCCACCGAGAGCCGCCGTGCATTGATCGACGGCCTCCTGATCGGCGGGCTGCTGGTGCTCGCGGTCTATTCGATGGCGGTCTGGGTCATTGCGCGCAATGCGGCCATGGCATCGCAGAGCCTGGGCTTCGCACTGGTCGCACTTTACGAGGCCACCTACCGCGGGCATACAAGGCTGCTGCTCTGGCCCGAGAGCTCGGATTGGAGCTACCGCGCGGCGGGCGTGATCGCCGGCTGCTGCGTGCTGAACATGGTGCTGTATCTGCATGCGCTCTCCCGCGGCGCGCCCGTGCGCCAGCCCGGCTTCCGCGTGCTTGTGGCCATGACGGCGATGCAGGCATTCGTGGTCATCGGCACGCTGCTGGGGCCCTATGCACTTTTCGCGCGGATCGGCACCTTCAGCGCGCTCGCGCTGGTGCTCGCACTCACGGTGAGCAGCTTCGTCTACATGCGCCGCTCGGGACCGGGCGGGCGGCTGGCGTTTCCGGTCATGGTGGCCGTCACACTGGGCGTGTGCCTGCGCATCACTGAACTCGCCATGCCCGAGCATGTCTTTCCAGCTTTCGATGCCTACATGCTGGGGTTTCCCGGCCTGCTCGTCGGGCTGGTGGTATTGGCCGCCTGGACCCATCACCTTTCGCGCCAGCGCCACGATGCCCAGCGCAAACTCGTCCAGTGGCAAGCGCACGAGCAGCACAGGCTGCAGCAGGAAGTCTCGCGCAAGACACGCGCGCTCAATGCGGCGCTCGAACAGGCGGAGCACCGCGCGCGCGAGCAGACCCGGCTCATGGCGTACATCAGCCATGACCTGCGCGCACCGCTCGCAACCATCGTGGGCCATGCCCGCATGCTGCGCGATGTTCTGGCCTCGCCGCCGCCGACGCAGTTGCAGGCCATAGAGCGCAGCGCCAATTACCAGCTCGCGCTGGTCGACGACCTGCTCGAATATGCCAAGGGCGAGCTGCTGCCGCTCGCACTGGAACCCAGGCCTGTGCATCTGCCGGCGCTGATAGACGACATTGCGCAGTACGCAACCACGCTGGCACAGCGCCAGAACAATCGTTTCGTGCTCGAGCTCCGGAGCCCGCTGCCGCCCGCGGTGCGCCTCGACAGCAAGCGCTTCCAGCAATTGCTGCTCAACCTGTTGTCGAACGCCGCCAAGTTCACGCACGACGGGCAGATGGGACTGCGTGTGGCGCCCCGCCCCGCCGGAAACCAATGGCGCCTGAAAGTGGAAGTGTGGGACAGCGGCATCGGCATCGACCCCAAGGATCAACGCCGGGTCTTTCGCGCCTTCACGCAGGCCGATCCGGCCGCTGCCGGAAACGGCCTAGGCCTTGCCATTGCAAGGCGCATCGTCGAGCACATGGGCGGCAAGCTGTCGCTCGACAGCCGGCGCCACCTGGGGACGCGGCTCCGGTTTTCCGTGATCGTCGACGCGGCCTCCGTGGACGAGGTTCCGCTCGCCGCCGGAGAACCGTTGGTGCCCCCAGCGGATGCGGTGGCCGCTTTTCCCAAGCGGCGCGCGAATGCGGTGCCGGAGATTGCCCCGTTGCCCGAGAGCGTGCGCCTTGAACTGGCAACCCTCGCGCGCGATGGCCGATGGAGTGATCTGCACGACTGGGCAGACCGCCTCGCGGCGGATCCGCGCCGCGGCGCGTTGGTCCAGGCGGTGAGGCAGGCGCTGGAGAGTCTCGACTTCGACCACATCAATCATTTGGCGCGGGTGACGCCAAGCGCAGCGCCGGACTGACCCAGTCGCTGCCTATGCGCGCTTGATGAGGCGAACGATGAACAGCAGGACCACCGCACCCACGGTGGCAACGAGAAGGCTGCCGATGAGGCCACTGCCCTTGGCAATACCGAGGGTAGTGAACAGGAAGCCTCCAAGAAAAGCGCCGATCACGCCGACGATGAGATCACCGATCAGGCCGAAGCCGCCACCCTTGACGAGCATGCCGGCCAGCCAGCCGGCAACCAGACCCACGACGAGAAACCACAACAAACTCATTTATGCACTCCCTTAACAAGCCAAGGCGGCCAGGAGCGGAGAGCCTAGCAGCGGTGCAGGTGCGAAAAATCGCAAGCCGACAAGGACCGTGATTTTTTGCTGTCCGGCGACGATATTTTTTCGCGCAATACGCAAGCATGGCTTCGCCGACGAGAAATTTCCTGAGCTGCAATGGCTCTGCGAACGTGAACTACGTCACCCTTATCGCTCCGATCGGCAGTGAATACTGAAGAATTGTCACGGCACTAGATTTCGTTCTCTCGATACCTTCAATGATCGCGCTTCCTGAAGGGAGTTCGGTTCGAATCAGCAGCGAATGCAAATCGCTCGGCGAGCCTCAATCAAAGAAGTGGAGCGAAATCATGAGTGAATGGACGAAGTACCTCAACACAGCCGATGCCTTGGAAGCGAAGGCTCGCAGTTCGAAATGCAGCACGATGAGGTTTCGAACAGCGTGCGCGCTTACAGCTCTCGTCGGTGCGGTGGCGGCGCATGCACAGGTCAAGATCGGAGACAACCCGGTCACCATCAATCCTGGCTCCGCGCTCGAGGTCGAAAGCACCAATCGCGGCGTGCTGATCCCTCGCATTCCTCTCGTGGACCGCAATACCTGGGGTCTGAACGGCAACAGTCCTGTGGAGGGAATGATGGTCTACAACAGCGTGGCGACGAGCGGCGTCAATGGCTTGCGGGAAGGCCTGTCGGTCTGGAATAACGGGCAGTGGATCAGCGTGGATGAGACCCCATACCTGCATGTCAATTCGACGGCCACCGGCAACTCGACACTGTCGAATTCAGGCGCTACCGGCGCCAACGCGATAGCCATTGGTCCCAACGCCGTGGCCTCGGCTGCCGACAGCGTGGCCATGGGCACTGGCGCGAGCGCCACACAGGCTGGTGGTGTCGCGCTCGGCGCCGGCTCAGTGGCCTCCACCGCCGCAGGTGTGGCAGGCTATGTGCCGCCGGCCGCCTCGACGGAACAGGCGCAGGCCATTGGCGCCACCACCAGTACCCTTTCGGCAGTGTCGGTCGGCGACGCGGCCAACGGACAGTTCCGGCAGATCACGGGCGTTGCTGCGGGCACGGCAGACAGCGATGCGGTGAATGTCTCACAGCTCAAGGGCGTCCAGATTACGATCTCGAACATCGACCAGACGGCGGTCAAGTATGACGCCAACCCGGACGGCTCACCCAACTACAACAGCGTGACCTTGGGTGGCAACGGCGCGGCCGGCCCCGTCGCCGTGCACAATGTGGCCCCGGGCGTCGCGGGCACCGACGCCGTCAATGTCAACCAGTTGAACAGCGGCATCGCGGGGGCCAACGCCTACACCGACGCACGCGCCAATCAGCTCAACAGCCGGATCGACGACGTGGCGCGAAATGCATACGCGGGCGTCGCCTCCGCCATGGCGATCCAGATGCCCGCCAGCTACGTGCCAGGCAAGACGGTGATGCGTGTCGGCGCGGGCGTTTTCAAGGGTGAAAGCGCGGTCGGGGTCAGCTTTCGCCGCACCGCGGACAACAACGCGTGGAGCCTGACGGGCGGCGTCGGTGTCAGCCGCGCTGGTGCGGCCGCCACGGTCGGCGTCGAGTGGGTCTTCAACTGAGCAAGGGGGAGCTTTCCATCATGAAAAAACAAATCAATTCCTTCCACGTGCGAGGCCTTTCGCTCGCAACCGCCGCATGCCTTGCATTTGCACTCGGTGGCTGCGCCAGCCCGAGCTACACCATTGCTCCAGAAGCTCAGGCCAATGCGGCGAGAGAAAACCCGGCGCCTCCGAAGAACGAAGACTTTCCGGCCTTGGAATCCGCCAAATGGTCCCAAGGCAGCTTTCCCAGCTTCGAGGCGCTGCGCGCCATGCGCACCGGTATGGGCAAAGATCAGGTTCGCGAGTTATTGAGCTGGCCGCATTTCAGCGAAGGCATGGTTGGCGTACGCGAGTGGAACTACATATTTCATTTCCGCACCGGCGCGGGTCCGGAGTACATCACCTGCCAATACATGGTTCGGTTCAACAAGGATGTTTTAAGCAACGGCATGTACTGGAGGGACTCGAAGTGCGCCGCGTTGCTGAACCCAGCGCCGGTTGCAGCAATGGTCCCGGCGTCCCATCCAACGCCCCTACCCAGCCCCATGGCCCAAAAGGTGACCTTGAGTGCCGATGGGCTATTCCGTTTCGATGGTGGCAACCTCAATGACCTGCTCCCTCAAGGGCGCAGCAGGATCGAAGGGCTGGCAGCCGATATCAGGCGGAAGTTCAAGACGCTGAATTTCATCCAGATCACGGGACATACCGATCGCCTGGGATCGGGCGCCTATAACCAGTCGCTCTCATTGGCACGTGCCAATACGGTCCGAGAGCTGCTGGCGCAGCAAGGTATCGATCGCGCCCTCATCCGAGCTGCAGGAATGGGAGAACGCGAGCCAGTAGTGGATTGCTCCGGCCTGCGCACCACACCCGCGCTCGTCGGCTGCCTGCAGCCGAACCGGCGGGTTGCGATCGAGGTCTCCGCCGACCAGTGAGCGCGGACCCGATGGCGATCGAACGCCTCTACGTCACCGCCACGCGGACACTCCGGATTGCCCGTCCTGCACGGGTTCCAACCGGTAGCCCTGCCCGTAGACAGACCGGAGCCGCAGGCCCCGTTCCGTATTGAGGCCAAGCTTGGCGCGCAGACGGTAGACATGTGTGTCGATTACGCGAGTCGGCGCCTCGCCATTGTGGCGCGCGCATTGCAGCAGATAGGCGCGCGACACCGTTTTTCCCATGTTGCGGAACAACGCCAAGGCCAAGCGGAACTCGCTGTCCGTCAGCGTGACCTGCAGGGGCGGCAGGGTCGCACCGTCCACGATGCGCACACTCGACGACCCTCGTTCAAACATCCATGAGCCGAAGCATTCCACAAGCGCCGCCCCGGCCGGTTGCCGTGGCGTGAGCAGCCTGCGAACCCTCGCGACGAGTTCCGCCGGGCGAAATGGCTTGACCACATAGTCGTCGGCTCCGGCATCGAAAGCACTTGCCACGTCGTGCTCCGACGCACGCGAGCTCAGTACGAGAACCGGCACCCAACTCTCCTGTTGCTGCCGAAGCCATCGGAGCAATTCGATACTGTCGAGGTCGAGCATATTCCAGTCGATCAAAAGCAGGTCGAAAGTCTCGCGCCGCAAGACGCGGCGCAGGTCTACACCCCGCTCGAAGCGGACGCAACCCACTGGATCTTCGATCGTCGAGAGCTGCTCTTCCATCGTCTGAACGATGTGAGCCATCTGAGTCGGCTCGTCCTCTAGGACAGCAATTCGCATTGTTAGATTCAGCGGGTAAAAGGCCCAGGGGCGGGCATTGAGAGCTTGCGGCAGGGTTGCGAATGTCAATGATTAAGCGGAAACAGTTGCTTGCTCGATCGCTCCAACGAAGGCGAAGCGCGCCGGCTCAGCGACATAAAAGCGCATGCGCGCAAGGAACCGGCGGATAGCGAATCCGCCGGGCTCCAACTTATCGCGCGACCGGTTTCAAGAAAATTTCGACTCGCCTGTTCTGCATGCGTCCGTCCTCCGTTGCATTGCTTGCAACTTGCTGCGTCTGGCCCCGCCCTTCAGCCGTCAAGCGTGTCTTTGCCACGCCTCTGTCTGCCAGATAGGTCGCCACGCTTTGCGCACGCCGCTGTGACAGCGCCATGTTGTGATCCGGGTTGCCGGTGCTGTCGGTGTGCCCGACCACCTGGGCATTGATGCCCGGCTCCTGGGAGATGGTCTGTGCCACACCGTCGAGCACGCTGCGGAATGATGGCTTGATGGTGGCGCTGTCGCTGTCGAAGGTCACCTGGCTAGGGATGTTGACCTTCAGCGAGCCATCGGGCTGCTCGCTGATCTGCGTGCCGGTGCCCGCCGTCTGGCCGGACAGCTTGTTGCGGATCGCTCCCCAGTTGTAGCCCACCCCCGCACCCACTGCGGCACCCACTGCCGCACCGATGGCGGTGCTCTTCTTGTCGTGGCCCATCAGGTTGCCGACGCCTGCGCCGACGACGGCACCTGTCCCTGTGCCAACCGCGGTGTGCGTTCCCTGTTCGGTCGCGCAGCCAGAGGCGATGACAGCGGCCAATGCCAGCGAAGCCAATTTGAGTTTCATGTGTTCTCCGATCGATGTGAGTTGATTTGGCAAGCACCAGCCGATGCGTTCGCAGGCGGCTGTGCGAAGACAACTCTCAAGGCGCACGAAGGGACGACGGGCAAAGCCGCTTTTCGTGCCTTGCCCTCAAGTCTGTCCGCGCGATCGTGAAAAACTTGGTACTTCGCCCTTCGAGGCAGTTGCCGCGAAAAAGCGCTGATGCCTACTTCTGGATGTCGCCCAGGCAGAGATACTTGATCTCGACGTAGTCGTCCATGCCGTGGTGCGAACCCTCGCGCCCAAGGCCGGACTGCTTCACACCGCCAAATGGCACATGCTCGGTGGCGATCACGCCGGCGTTGATGCCGACCATGCCGTACTCCAGCGCCTCGGCCACGCGAAAGATGCGGCCCACGTCGCGCGTGTAGAAGTAGCTGGCCAGGCCGAATTCGGTGTTGTTGGCCGCGTCGATGGCGTCCTGCTCGGTCTTGAAGCGGAACACGGGCGCAAAGGGGCCGAAGGTTTCTTCGCGCGCGCAGAGCATGTCGGGCGTGGCCTCGGCGATCACGGTGGGTTCGAAGAACTGGCCGCCGATCTTGCGTCCACCCGCCAGCACCTTGCCGCCCCTGGCCACGGCATCGTCGACGTGGCGCTGCACCTTGTCGATGGCCGCGTCCTCGATCAGCGGGCCTTGCATCACGCCATCTTCAAAACCATTGCCGACCTTGAGCGCCTTGACCTTGGCCGCGAATTTTTTGACGAAGCTGTCGTAGATGCCGTCTTGCACGTACAGCCGGTTCGCGCACACGCAGGTCTGTCCGGCGTTGCGGTATTTGCTGGCCATGGCGCCTTCAACGGCCGAATCGACATCGGCATCGTCGAAGACGAGGAAGGGTGCGTTGCCGCCGAGTTCGAGCGACAGCTTCTTGACGGTCGGCGCGCACTGGCTCATCAGGATGCGGCCGACTTCGGTGGAGCCGGTGAAGCTCAGGTGGCGGACGATGTCGCTCTCGCACAGTTCCTTGCCGACCGCGATGCTGTTCTGGCTGTCGGCCGTGAGCACGTTGAGCACGCCGGGCGGAATGCCCGCGCGCACGGCCAACTCGGCCGCGGCCAGCGCCGTGAGCGGCGTGAGTTCGGCGGGCTTGATGACCACGGTGCACCCCGCGGCGAGCGCCGGTGCTACCTTGCGCGTGATCATTGCCAGCGGAAAATTCCACGGCGTGATGGCGGCGCACACGCCGATGGCCTGCTTCATCACAAGAAGGCGCCGGTTGTTGTCGAACTGCGGCAGCACCTCGCCGTTCACGCGCTTGGCCTCTTCGGCAAACCACTCAATAAAGCTGGCGCCATAGGCGACCTCGCCCTTCGCTTCGGCAAAGGGCTTGCCCTGCTCGGCGGTCATCAGGCGGCCCAGGTCTTCGGTGTTGGCGATCAGGAGGTCGAACCACTTGCGCAGGACAATGCTGCGCTCCTTGCCGGTCTTGCCGCGCCAAGCCGCAAGCGCCTTGTGGGCGGCGGCAATCGCCACCGCCGCGTCCGCGCGCGAGAGGTTGGCCACGTCGGCCAGTTTCGCGCCAGTAGCGGGATCGTTCACGTCGAAGCGGCTCGCGCCCCGGATCCATTCGCCGGCAATCAGCGCATCGGTCTTGAGCAGGCTCGGGTCGTTCAGCAATGCGAGGGGGGATGTGTTCATGTTCATGGCGTTCTGTTGTCTCGGAAGAAGAGGGCGGGCCGCGGGCCGGCCCCGTGCATCAGCGGTAGGGCACGCCGGGCAGCACGCAAAGCATCTCGTAGAGAAGATTGGCGCCTAGCAGCGCGGTGTTTCCGCTGGGGTCGTAGGGCGGGCTGACTTCCACCAGGTCGCCGCCCACCACGTTGAGGCCACGGCAGCCGCGAACGATCTCCAGTGCCTGCGGCACGGTGAGGCCGCCGATCTCGGGCGTGCCCGTGCCGCCGGCGAACGAGGGGTCGATGTCGAAGCTGATGTAGACCGGATGCGCCGGCCCGATGCGCTCGCGCACTTGCGCCATGAGCGGAGCCAGCGACTGGTACCAGACCTCGTGTGCCTGCACCACGGTAAAGCCTTGCGCGCGCGGCCAGTCGAAATCGTCGGCCGCGTAGCCGGTGCCGCGCAGGCCGATCTGCCAGACCTTGTCGCAAGCCAGCAGCCCTTCTTCGACGGCGCGGCGGAACGGTGTGCCATGGGCAATGCGCTCGCCGAACATGTCATCGTTCACGTCCGCATGCGCATCGACATGCACCAGCGCCACCGGGCCGTGCTTGCGCGCCAGCGCGCGCAGGATGGGCAGCGCGACGGTGTGGTCGCCGCCGAGCGTGAGCGGCGCACAGGCGGTGGCTAGCACGGTGTCATAGAAGGCCGAGATGATGTCGACCGACTTCTCGAGCGAATAGGTGTTGATGGGCACGTCGCCCAGGTCGGCCACGTTGAGCCGGTCGAACGGCGCCGCGCCGGTGGCCATGTTGTAGGGCCGCAGCAATGCGGATTCGGCGCGTATCTGGCGCGGCCCGAAACGCGCGCCGGGGCGGTTGGAGGTGCCGATGTCCAGCGGCACGCCGATGAAGGCAGCATCCAGCCCTTCGGCTGACGTTGCGACGGGCAGCCGCATCATGGTGCCGGGGCCGGCAAAGCGCGGCATGGTGTTGCCGCCGAGCGGCTGGTTCGGTGTGGCAGTAGGCATGGCGAAAGGGCTCAGCGACGCCGGCCGCGCAGCCATTCGAGCGCGAGCAGCAGCGCAGTGGTGAAGATGATGAGCAGTGTTGCCACCGCTGCAATGGTGGGCGAGATGTTCTCGCGAATGCCGGTGAACATCTGGCGTGGCAAGGTCACCTGGTCGGGCCCCGCAAGGAACAGCGTGACCACCACTTCATCGAACGACGTGGCAAAGGCAAACAGCGCACCCGAGATCACGCCCGGCGCAATCACCGGCAGCGTGATGCGCATGAAGGTCCTGAACGGCGTCTCGCCCAGGCTCAGCGATGCGCGCACCAGGTTGTGGTTGAAGCCGGCCAAGGTGGCCAGCACAGTGGTCAGCACAAAAGGTGCGCCCAGCGCCGCATGCACCACGATCAGCCCGAAGTAGGTGTCGGCCAGGCCGATGGGTGCGAAGTAGAGATAGGCGGCGACACCCACCACCACGATCGGCACCACCATCGGCGAGATCAGCACGCTCATGAGCAAGCCCTTGAAGGCAAAGTTCGTGCGTGACAGGCCCACTGCCGCGAGCGTGCCCAGCACCGTGGCCAGCACCGTGGCGGCGGGCGCGACGATGAAGCTGTTGCGCGCCGCGCGCGCCCACTCGGGCGACTCGAACAGGTTGCGATACCACTTGAGCGACCAGCCCGGGATCGGGTACGCCAGAAACGAGCTGTCGGAGAAGGACAGCGGAATCACCACGAGGATGGGTGCCAGCAAAAAGGCCAACACCGCCACACAGCCGGCGCGCACCAGCCAACAGCCGAGTTTGTCGGCGAAGGTGGCATAGGCCGGGAATTGAGGAAGCTTCAGCATGCTTGTTCGTCCTTGTTCCGCTCAGCCGAGGCTCAGCTCGGCCTTGCCGATGCGGCGGTACACGGCATACAGCAACAGCGTGGCGACCAGCAGCACGGCGCCCAACGCGCACGCCATGCCCCAGTTGATTTCCACGTTGGTGTAGCGCGCGATGTAATAGCTCAGCATCTGGTCGTCCGCACCGCCGAGCAGCGCCGGGGTCACGTAATAGCCGATGGCCAGGATGAACACCAGCAACGCGCCGGCGCCAATGCCGGGATAGGTCTGCGGCACGTAGACGCGGAAGAATGCCGCCAGCGGCGAGCTGCCCAGCGAGACAGCCGCACGCAGGTAAGTGGGCGGCACGCTCTTCATGACGCTGTAGAGCGGGAGGATCATGAAGGGCAGAAGAATGTGCACCATCGCGATGATCACGCCGGTGCGGTTGAACAGCAGCGCCAGCGGATGGTCGATGAGGCCGATGCCCATGAGCCCGCGATTCACCAGCCCTTCGGACTGCAGCAGCACGATCCACGCCGCCACGCGCACCAGGATGGAAGTCCAGAACGGCACCAGCACCAGGATCATCAGCACGTTGGCCTTGCGCGCGGGCAGTGTGGACAGCCACCAGGCCAGCGGATAGGCCAGCAGCAGGCAGAAGAAGGTGACCACCGCGCTGATGTTGAAGGTGCGCAGCAGAATGCCGGCAAAGGCGCGCTGGTCTGCGGGCATGCGTTCCACGTCGCCCGCCACGTTGCGCCGCAGGTCGACCGAGGCGAGCAGGTAGTCAGGCGTCCAGCGCGAGCCGTTCTTGGCGATTGCCTGCCAGAACGGCACCTCGCCCCAGCGGGGATCGATCTCCAGCATGCGGGCCTTGATCTCGTCCGGCGTGCCGGCAATCGGCAACGCCCGGAAGGTGCCCATCACGAGTGAGCGGGCGCCTGCGATCTCTGTATTGAGGCGGCGCGCCAATGCGCCCGCATCGGAACTGTCGGGCAGGTGGCCGAGGTCGCCTGCCATCGCGGCATAGGCCGCGGGCGCGGGCGCCTCCTTGCGGTCCCAGCCGTCGAGCGCACGCACGGTGCGCGGCAGCGCGTTGGCCACCTCGGGGTTCTCAACCGCGCGTTGCAGCAGCGCCACGATGGGCACCAGCAGCGTGAGCAGCAGGAAGAGCAGCAGCGGCAGCGTGAGCGCAAAGGCACGCCATTTGCGGCGCGACTCGGCGCGCGCCAGCGCGCGCCTAAGCTCGCCGGGTGGCGCCTCCGCAGAGGCCAGGGGGACAGACATTGCCGCGTGCATGGCCTCTTCCTCTTGCTGCTTACTGCGTGGCCCAGGATGCGAAGCGCTTCTCGAGCGCCTCGCCCTGGTCAGCCCAGAAGCCAACGTTGAACTGCAGCGCATCCTTGGCGTTGGCCGCCGAGGTCGGCAGGTCGGCCAGCACCTTGGGGCTGAGCGCAGCCAGGGCCTTGGTGTTGGTCGGGCCGTAGGCAATGTTCTGCGCGTAGACGGTCTGGTTGGCCGGCTGCATCGCAAACTGGATGTACTTGAGCGAAGCCTCCTTGTTGGGTGCGCCCTTCGGGATCACGAGGTAGTCGAGGTCGTAGATGCCGCCCGGCCAGTAGATCTTGAGGTCGCGGCCTTCGCGGTTGGCTGCGTCGATGCGGCCGTTGTACACGGTGGTCAGCACCACGTCGCCAGCGACCAGGAACTGCGGCGGCTGGGCGCCGGCTTCCCACCACTGGATGTTGGGCTTGAGTTCGGTGAGCTTCTTGAACGCGCGGTCGGCGCCGTCCTTGGTGCCCAGCACCTTGTACACGTCGGCGGGCTTCACGCCATCGGCCATGAGCGCAAACTCGAGGTTGTAGCGCGCGCCCTTGCGCATGCCGCGCTTGCCGGGAATCTTCTTCACGTCCCAGAAATCGGCCCAGCTGGTGGGCGCGGTCTTGAGCTTCTCGCCGTTGTAGGCCATGACGGTCGACCACACGAACAGGCCCACGCCGCAGTCGGTGACCGCGGCCGGCAGGAAGTCGGCCTTGTTGCCGATCTTCGAATAGTCGAGCTTCTCGAACAGGCCTTCGTCGCAGCCGCGCGCAGCGTCGGGCGACTCGACCTCGACCACGTCCCAGGTGATCTTCTTGGTCTCGACCATGGCCTTGATCTTTGCCTGCTCGCCGTTGTATTCGACCGGGATGATCTTGGTGCCGGTCTTCTCGTAGGGCTCGTAGTAGGCCTTCTTCTGCGCGTTGGCGTTGGCGCCACCGAAGTTGACGACGGTGAGCTGCTGCTGGGCGAATGCGGGCAGCGCAAAGCTGACCGCCACGGTGCAGGCGAGGAGTGTCTTTTTCATGGTGGGAGTCTTCCTGGTTGATGAACGGGAACGGGAAACAGGGCCGGGTTCAGAGCGCATACATGCGCGCATGTGCCACGGGAAATTCGAGTGCCACCGATTCGCCGGCCTGCGGCGTGGCAATGCCGCCCGCGCCGGTCAGGGGCAGCTTCACGGTGGCCTCCGCCTGGCCGCCGCCCACGCTGCAGAGCAGCCGCAGGTGGTCGCCGAAGTAGATGACGCGCGCCACCACGGCTTCGAGGATGTTGGCGCCCCGGGCATCCGGTCCGCGGTGCAACACCACGCGCTCAGGGCGGATGCATGCTTCCACCGTCGCGCCCGCGGCCGCGCCGCTGACGTTGAGCCCGTGCAGCACGCGGCCGTCGGGCAGCTTCATTTCGGCCTGCTCGCCACCGCGGCTCAGCTGGCCCTTGAGCACGGTGTTGTCGCCGACGAAGCCGGCCACAAATCGGTTGGACGGCGTTTCGTAGAGCCGTCCGACCGTGTCAAGCTGCTGGATCACGCCCTCGTTGAACACAGCCACGCGGTCGCTCATGGTGAGCGCCTCGCCCTGGTCGTGCGTCACGTAGACGAAGGTCACGCCCAGTTGGCGGTGCAGGTCCTTGAGCTCGATCTGCATGTGCTCGCGCAGCTGCTTGTCGAGCGCGCCGAGCGGCTCGTCCATCAGCACCAGCTGCGGTTCGAACACCAGCGCGCGCGCCAGCGCCACGCGCTGCTGCTGACCGCCCGAAAGCTGTCCGGGGAGCCGATCGGTCATGCCGCGCAGCTGCACCATGTCGAGCGCGCGCTGTACGCGGCGCTGCTGCTCGTCCTTGGACACCTTGCGCACGGTGAGCGGATAAGCCACGTTCTGGCCCACGCTCAGGTGCGGGAACAGCGCGTAGTTCTGGAACACCATGCCGAAGTGCCGCTTGTGCGGCGGCGTGCCGGTGATCGGCTTGCCGTCGAGCAATATCTCGCCCGAGGTTGGCGATTCGAAGCCCGCCAGCATCATCAGCGTGGTGGTCTTGCCCGAGCCCGAGGGCCCGAGCAGGCTCAGGAACTCGCCGCGGTGAATGTCCAGGTCGAGCTGGCGCACCACCAGGTGCTCGCCGTCGTAGGTTTTCTGGACGCGCTGGAAGCGCACCAAGGGTTCTGCTGTCATGGAGGAGCTCAAGAAAAAGGGTCCGGTCAGCGCAGCGCGGCGAAGCTGTCCGCGAGAAGCGCCAGGCCTTCGTCCACAAGCAAGTCGGATGCCGTCAGCGGCACCAGCACGCGAATTACATTGCCGTAGGTGCCGCATGACAGCAGGATTAACCCGCGCCGCGCTGCCTCAGCCACGACCTTTCGGGTCAGGGCGGCGTCGGGCCGCGCGGTGTCGCCCTCTTCGAACAGCTCGATGGCCACCATGGCGCCGAGTCCGCGCACGTCGCCGATGGCGGGTTCGACGGCCGCGATGCGGCGCAGGCCGGCCGTCAGCCGTTCGCCCAGTGCGCGGCTGCGCGCCAGCAACTGCTGGTCATCGAACACCTTGAGCACGGCCAGCGCCGCGGCGCAGCCGATGGGGCTGCCGGCATAGGTGCCGCCCAAACCGCCTGGCGCGGGAGCATCCATCACCTCGGCGCGGCCCACCACGCCGGAAATGGGGAAGCCGCCCGCCATCGACTTGGCGGTGGTGATCAGGTCGGGCGCCACGGGCCATTGCTCACTGGCGAACCAGGTGCCGGTGCGGCCGGCGCCGGTCTGCACTTCGTCGGCAATGATGAGGATGCCGTGGCGGTCCGCCAAAGCGCGCAGGCCTTCGACGAAATCGCTGGGCGCGACGTAGAAACCGCCCTCCCCCTGCACCGGCTCCAGAATGAAGGCCGCCACGCGTTCGGGCTCGATGTCGTTCTTGAACAGCAGCTCGACCGAATGCAGGGCCTCGTCCACGCTCACGCCGTGCAGCGCGTTCGGGTAGAGGGCATGGAACACCTCGCCTGGAAACGGACCGAAGCCGACCTTGTACGGTGCCACCTTGCCGGTCAGGCCCAGCGTCATCATCGTGCGGCCGTGATAGCCGCCGGTGAACGCAATGACGCCCGGCCGGCGCGTGTAGGCGCGGGCGATCTTCACCGCGTTCTCGACCGCCTCGGCGCCGGTGCTCAGGAAGATCGACTTCTTGGCAAATTCGCCCGGCGCCAGCGCATTCAGGCGCTCTGCAAGCTCCACGTAGGGTTCGTAGGCCAGCACCTGGAAGCAGGTGTGCGAATAAAGATCGACCTGCGCCTTGACCGCGGCGCTGATCTCCGGATGGCAGTGGCCGGTGTTGAGCACCGCAATGCCGCCGGCAAAGTCGATGTAGCGGCGGCCTTCGACATCCCAGACCTCGGCATTGGAGGCGCGGCTTACGAAGATTTCATGGGCCTGGCCCACACCGCGTGCCACTGCCGCGCTGCGGCGAGCCATGAGGGCGGCGTTGCTGAGATGGGGTTCGCGCTGCATGGAAACGACCTGTGCCTGAATGAAGAAGCAGGCACTTTAGGTTTCGGTTCCGGCCGCGGCCATGTACAGGAGACGCGATGGTTTTGAGGACTGTGCTGGTCTTGTATCCTGTACATACTTTCCTCAATATGGTGCAGATCGGCCTGCCGGGATTCTCGCGATGCTCATTCTTCACCCCGAACAGCCGACTCCGCTCGTGAGTCAGATCGTGGAGGGACTGCGCGGGCTGATCGGCGCCCAGAAGCTCCGGCCCGACAGCAAGCTGCCTTCGATCCGGGCCTTTGCCGCGGCGCACGGCGTCAGTGTCTTCACGGTGGTGGAGGCCTACGACCGGCTGGTGGCGCAGGGCCTGCTGGTTTCTCGCGCCAACGCGGGCTTCTTCGTCAAACGCCGCAGCGACGACAACCCGGCCGGCGGCGGGACCACGGCGCCCCAGCCCGATCCGCGCTTCGATGCGCGCTGGTACCTGCGGCAGATCTTCGAGAACCGCAACCTGCCCCTCAAGCCAGGCTGCGGCTGGCTGCCGCACGACTGGCTGTTTGAAGACGGAATGCGCCGCAGCCTGCGCAGCCTGGCCGCGGGCGGCACCGACATCGGCGGCTACGGCCTGCCGTTCGGGCACATGGCGTTGCGCATGGCGGTGGCCGATTCGCTCGTCGAACGCCAGATCGCGGTCGAGGCGGGCCAGGTTCTGCTTACCCAGGGATCGAGCCAGGCGCTCGACCTGGTGGCGCGCCAGTTGCTGAAGCCCGGCGACGAGGTGCTGGTGGACGACCCCGGCTATCCCAACCTGATGTTCATGCTGCGCTTTCTGGGCGTGCACATCATTGGCGTGCCGCGCACGCCCACGGGCTACGACCTGCCCGCGCTGGAGGCGCTGCTGGCAGTGCATCGGCCCAAGGCCTTCTTCACCCAGCCGCGCCTGCAAAGCCCCACCTGCTCGCTGGCGTCGATGCCGCAGCTGGTGCGCCTGCTCCAGCTTGCACAGGAGCACCAGTTCGCGCTGGTCGAGAACGACATCTATGCCGACATGGACGCCTCGTCGCGGCCCTCGCTCGCAAGCCTCAGCCAGCTGCGCCAGGTGGTCTACGTCGGCAGTTTTTCCAAGACCATTTCACCGAACCTGCGGGTCGGCTATGTGGTGGCGCAACCGGAACTGATGGAAGACCTGGCCCAGCTGAAGATGGTGTCGGGGCTCACATCCTCGGACATCACCGAACGGCTGGTGTTTGGCGCCGTGACCGACGGACGCTGGCGCAAGCACCTGAAGTCGCTGCGCGAGCGGCTCGCGCAGGCGCATTCGAACGTGGCAAGGCGCCTTGAAGCGCAGGGCTTCGAGATCTTTCACGAGCCGGCGGCGGGCTTGTACCTGTGGGCGCGCCATCCCGACATCACCGACGCCGCAGACCTCTCGCGGCTTGCCGCCATGGAAGGCATCATGCTCGGCCCGGGGCAGTTGTTCCTGGTGATCCCGCGCCCAACGGGGTGGCTGCGCTTCAACGTGGCGTTCAGCGAAGACGAGCGCCTTTGGCAGTTCCTTGCGCGCAGCATCGAGGAGCGCAAAGGAGAGTGAGTGAGCGAGGCAGGGCTCGAATGCGGGCCCGAAAAAGACAAAAGGGTCAGCAGACGTTAATCTGCTGACCCTTGTCGGAACTGGCGGAGTGGACGGGACTCGAACCCGCGACCCCCGGCGTGACAGGCCGGTATTCTAACCAACTGAACTACCACTCCTGGTAGACAACGTTCGCTCCTTGCGGAGCCAAGTGCTGACGACTTGTGCCTGCTTCACTTGCGCGAAACTGGCGACCCTACGGGGATTCGAACCCCGGTAGCCACCGTGAAAGGGTGGTGTCCTAGGCCTCTAGACGATAGGGTCAAAACCTTAGGAACCGTGCTGCGATCAGCACTTATCTTCTCGACACTTTGATGGTGGAGGTAAACGGGATCGAACCGATGACCTCTTGCATGCCATGCAAGCGCTCTCCCAGCTGAGCTATACCCCCGTGTGGGTGTCGAGCCTCAAATTATAGCCTGAAAAATCAGGCCCTTTTCAAACGCTCGATGACTTTTTCGCGAGAAAAAATTGTGAGCACTGAATCGAGGGATGGTGTCTGCGCAGTTCCCATCACGAGGACGCGAACCGGCATTGCCAACACAGGCATTTTCACAGAATGTGCGGCCAAAACTTCCTTGATGCCTGCAGCGATCGAAGTTTTTTCCCAGGTCACGCTCGCGAGCTTTTCGGCCAGCGTGGCGATGACGGGCTTCACCGCATCGGTGATGTGCTGCGCGCGATCGGCTTCGCTCACGGTCACGTCGGCATAGAAGGCTGCAGCCCAGTCGGCCAATGCAACCGTGGTCTCGCAACGGTCCTTGAACAGCGCGCAGATCGCCGGGAGGCGATCGTCGGCGTCGATACCGCGCTTCTTCAGCTGCGCGGCCACGAGCGGTGCGAGTTCATCGTCGGGCTTGGCCTTGATGTACTGCGCATTCACCCACGCCAGCTTGGCGGCGTCCCATTGCGCGGGGCTCTTGGAGAGGTGCGAACCGTCGAACCAGCTGACCATCTGCTCACGCGTGAAGAGCTCGTCGTCGCCATGGCTCCAGCCCAGGCGCGCCAGGTAGTTGAGCATGGCTTCGGGCAGGTAGCCGTTCTCTTCATACGCGGTAACGCTCACGGCACCGCGGCGCTTGGAAAGCTTCTGCCCGTCGTCGCCCAGGATCACCGGCACGTGGCCGAACGCAGGCAGCGGCGCGCCAAGCGCGCGAAAGATGTTGATCTGCCACGGCGTGTTGTTGATGTGCTCGTCGCCGCGGAACACGTGCGTGATGGTCATGTCCCAATCGTCGACCACCACCGCGAAGTTGTAGGTGGGCACACCGTCCGGCCGCAAGATGATGAGGTCATCGATCTCGCGGTTGTTGATGGTGATCTCGCCCTTGACGAGGTCGTTCCACGTCACATCACCTTCGGGGGGATTGCAGAAGCGCACCACCGGCGGCACGCCTTCGGGCACGGGCGGCAGCACCTTGCCGGGCGCGGGGCGCCAGCGGCGGTCATACAGCGTCTTTTCGCCGCGCGCGCGTTGCGCCTCGCGCATTTCATCGAGCTCGGCCGGCGTGCAGTAGCAGTAATAGGCCGTGCCGGCCGCGAGCATTTGCGCGATGACTTCGCGGTAGCGCTCAAGTCGCTGCATCTGGTAGATCGGGCCCTCGTCGTAGTCGAGGCCGAGCCAGTGCATCGACGCAAGGATCTGGTCGGTCGAGTCCTGCGTGGAGCGGGCCACGTCGGTGTCTTCGATGCGCAGCACAAACTCGCCGCCATGGTGGCGCGCATAGGCCCACGAATAGAGGGCGGTGCGCGCCGTGCCCAGGTGAAGAAAACCCGTGGGAGACGGAGCGATGCGGGTGCGAACTTTGCCGGTCATGTAGTGGATCAAGATTTCAGGGTGCCAAGGCCGCGAAGCAAATCGGCCTTGATGTCGTCGATGTATTCGAGCCCCACCGCCACGCGGATGAGCCCCTGGCTGATGCCGGCGGCCTGGCGCTGCACTTCGGTCAGGCGCCCGTGCGACGTGGTGCCGGGGTGCGTGACGATGGTCTTGGTGTCGCCCAGGTTGGTGGCAATGCTCAACACGCGCGTGCTGTTGATCACGTGGAAGGCATTGGCGCGTGCGGTCTCGGGATCGTTGCCGATCACGTCAAACGACACCACGGCCCCGCCCTGCCCCGATTGCTGGCGCATGGCCAGGTCGTGCTGCGCGTGCGAGGCCAGGCCCGGGTAATAGACGCGCGCAACGCCGGGCTGCGCCTCGAGCCATTGCGCCACGGCCAGCGCATTGGCGCACTGCGCCTGCATGCGGATGCCCAGCGTTTCCAGGCCCTTGAGCACCACCCATGCATTGAACGGCGACAGCGCCATGCCGGCGGTGCGCACCACCGGGCCGAACACGTCGACGATGAGCTTCGACGGACCGCAGATCGCGCCGGCCATCACGCGGCCCTGGCCGTCGAGGTACTTGGTGCCCGAATGAATGATGAGGTCAGCGCCCATTTCAGCGGGCCGCTGCAGCGCGGGCGTGCAAAAGCAGTTGTCGACCGCGAGCAGCGCGCCGGCCCCGTGCGCGAGGTCGGCCAGTGCGCGGATGTCGCACACTTCGGTCAGCGGATTGGTCGGCGTTTCGGCGAACAGCAGCTTGGTGTTGGGCTTCATGGCCGCACGCCATTCGGCGACGTCGGTCTGCGAGACGAAGGTTGTCTCGACGCCGAACTTGGCGAACTCCTTGCCGAACAGGTTGAGCGTGGAGCCGAACACCGAGCGCGAGCAGACCACATGGTCGCCGGCCTTGAGCAGGCCCATGCACATCATGAGGATCGCGCCCATGCCGGTGGAAGCGCCGATGGCGGCCTCCGTGCCTTCCATGGCCGCAAGCCGCTGCTCGAAGCTGGTGACCGTGGGGTTGGAAGTGCGCGAGTAGGTAAAGCCCGCTTCGGTGCCGGCAAAGCGGCGCGCCGAGGTCTCGGCGTCGGGCTGCACGAAGCCGCTGGTCAGGAACAGCGCTTCGGAATGCTCGCCGTGCTGGCTGGGCGCCAGGCCGGTGCGCACTGCGAGCGTGTCGCGGTGCAGGCCGGGCGGCAGGGTACGTTCGTCGGCGGTCAATTCAGCTCTCACTCGCTGTGATTGGGGAGCGCAAGGCGCGAGGAATCTTCTTCGGTCTCTTCGATGCGCGGCCGATTGCCATTCATGCGCGAGATCGCTTCGGTGTCGATGTCGCCAGTCACGTAAACGCCGTCGAAGCAGGAGGCGTCGAAGCCGCTCAGCCTGGGGTTGAGCGAGCCGATCGCGCGCTTCATGGCATCCACGTCCTGGTAGATCAGTGCGTCGCAGCCGATCAGTTCGCGGATCTGCTCGACCGTGCGGTCGTGCGCCACCAGCTCGTCCTTGGTCGGCATGTCGATGCCGTAGACGTTGGGATAGCGCACCGGTGGCGCGGCGCTGGCGAGGTAGACCTTGCGTGCGCCGGCATCGCGTGCCATCTGCACGATTTCGCGGCTGGTAGTGCCACGCACGATCGAGTCGTCGACCAGCAGCACGTTGCGACCCTTGAACTCGCTCGCAATCACGTTGAGCTTCTGGCGCACCGACTTCTTGCGCACGCCTTGCCCCGGCATGATGAAGGTGCGGCCCACGTAGCGGTTCTTCACAAAGCCTTCGCGGTACGGCACACCCAAGAGGTGCGCGAGCTGCGTGGCGCTCGGGCGGCTCGATTCGGGAATCGGAATGATCACATCGATCTGGTTCGGCGGCACCGTGGACACGACGCGCTTGGCCAGCGTTTCGCCCAGGTTCAGGCGCGCCTGATACACCGAAATGCCGTCGAGCACCGAGTCAGGACGCGCGAGGTACACGAATTCGAAAATGCAGGGGTTGAGCGTTGGCGCTTCGGCGCACTGCATCGAGTGCACATTGCCTTGCAGGTCGATGAAAACCGCTTCGCCAGGTTCGATGTTGCGCTCGAACACGTGGCCCGAACCTTCGAGCGCCACCGATTCGCTGGCCACCATCACGGTGCCGTCCTTCTCGTTACGACCCATGCACAGCGGGCGAATGCCGTACGGATCGCGGAAAGCCAGAAGGCCGTGGCCGGCGATGAGCGACACCACCGCATAAGAGCCGCGCAGGCGCTTGTGCATATTCTTGACCGCGGCAAACACCTCGGCCGGATTCAGCGGCACGCCGCGCGATGCGCGCTCGAGTTCGTGCGCCAGCACGTTGAGCAGCACTTCGGAGTCGCTCTCGGTGTTGGTGTGGCGGTGGTCGGTGGAGAACAGCTCCGCGCGCAGCGCATGCGCGTTGGTGAGGTTGCCGTTGTGCACCAGCACGATGCCGAAAGGCGCGTTCACGTAGAAGGGCTGGGCCTCTTCTTCGCTGTAGGCGTTGCCCGCCGTCGGGTAGCGCACCTGGCCCAAGCCCACGCTGCCCGGCAGCGCGCGCATGTTGCGGGTGCGGAACACATCGCGCACCATGCCCTTGGCCTTGTGCATGAAGAACTTGCGTTCGAGCAGGGTGACGATGCCGGCCGCATCCTGCCCGCGATGCTGCAGCAGCAGCAAGGCGTCATAGAGCAACTGGTTGACGGGTGCGTTGCTGACAACGCCGACGATTCCACACATGAACGATTCCTCTCAGGGCAGGTAGCTTGCCAACTTTTCAGGCAGCGCGGGTTTCAGGCCCTGCAATGCCGCATTGAGAACAATGGCGCTGCGCGATTCGTGCCACCAGGCACTGTCGCTCAACGCCAGCAAATGAACAATGACCGCCAGCACGAGCAGGGCAACCGCACCCCGCGCCGCTCCAAAGGCCCCACCCAACAACCGGTCCACCGGCCGGAGGCCGACAGCCGCAATCAGCTTTCGCGTCAGCGCCGCCACCAGGCCCACGCCGAACGCCACCGCCACGAACACCAGCACAAAGGCCAGCGGATAGCGCCAGGTGGCCTGCGGGTCGCCGAACGGCAGCCACGCTGCCACATCGGAGGCCAGCCACTGGGCCGCAATGAAAGCTGCCACCCAGCCCGCCAGCGAAATCACTTCGAACACCAGGCCCCGCCAGAGGCCGAACAGCATCGAGACGACGATGAGCGTGACGGCGATCCAATCGAGCAGGGCCACGGCGGCGAGCGATGGCTACTACAACGTGAGGATGGCGGCCGACAAAGACAAGCCCTTGACCTTATCCGCGGCCTTGTCCGCCTCGGCACGCGAGCTGAACGGGCCGACACGCACACGCGTGCGTTCGCCGTCGGACGTCTTGGCCACGTTCACATAGGTCTTGAGGCCTGCCTTCTCGAGCTTCTGCCGCACTTCACGCGCCTTGTCGGCATCGGCAAAGGCGCCGACCTGCACCACGAAGCGGCCGCCCTCGTCAGCGGCGGCGGGCTTGGTGCTGGTGTTGGAGGGCTTGCCTTCGAGCAAGGCGCGCGCGCGGTTGCCGTCCTCGGCTGCTGCGGGCTTGGGCGCCGCGGGCTTGGCTTCGGGTTTGGGTTCCGGCTTTGGTTTGGGCTCGGGCTTGGGTTCCGGCTTGGGCTTGGGTTCCGGCTTGGGCTTCGGTTCGGGTTTGGGCTCCGGCTTCGGCTCGGGTTTGCGTTCGGGCTTGGCTTCGGCGGTGGACCGGGTTTCGGCCGGGGGCGCGGCGGCGGCCGGCTTGCCGGGCGTGATCTCGGTGCCGTCGGCGGTCTCGGTGATCATGCCGCCGCTCGATGCCGACGGGGTCACTGCTGCAACGCGCGCGCCGCTGTCGGCCGCGCCGGTCGTGGGGGCGGCAGGTGCCGGGTTTGCGGGCACGGGCAGAGGCTTGACCTTGTTGCGGTCGGGAATCTCGATGGGAATGTCGACCGAGACCGGGCGCGGCTGGGTGTCGAACAGCAGCGGAAAGCCGATAACGCCAAGCAGCACTAGGACGGCCGCGCCCACCAGACGGTGCCGCGCGCGGCGGCGCATGGTTTCGACACTTTCCGCGGGGACGGCGGCCGGTGCGCTACGTCCTTCGTTGCCTTGCGGGCCGCGCGTGCGGAACTTGAAAAACGCCATGAAGTTCGATCCCTGGAGGAGTGCAGCGAGGTGGTGCCAGATGGTGCGGACGGTCCGGCGATCAGCCGCCGGGCAGCAGGTGCTTGGCTTGCAGCCGCGGAGTGCCGTGCTCCAGCACGCCACCCACGGTGAAGAACGATCCGAAGACCACGATTCTATCAGCGGGGTCTGCGTGCTCGATGGCCGCGCGGAGCGCTTCCATCGGCCCCGCATGCACGCTGCCGGACGCATCGGCGCGGGTGTTTTGCGCCTGCCAGGCCGCGAGCAGATCGCTGGCGTTGGCGGCGCGAGGCGTCGGCAGGTCGGTGAAGTACCAGCGATCGATCATCGGCCCGATGCGCGCGAGGATCGGGGCCAGGTCTTTGTCCGCCATAACACCGAACACGCCGTGCGTGGTGGGATAGAAACCCATGGCGTCGAGGTTCTCGGCCAGCGCCGCCACTGCGTGCGCGTTGTGCGCCACGTCGAGCACCAGCGCCGGTTCGCCAGGGATGATCTGGAAGCGGCCGGGCAGCTCGACCATGGCGAGCCCCGTACGCACCGCCTGCGCGGTGATGGGCAGTTGCGGCCGCAGCGCTTCGAGCGCCGCAAGCACGCCCGCGGCATTGAGCAACTGGTTGGCGCCGCGCAGCGCCGGATAGGCCAGCCCGCTGTAGCGCCGGCCCCGGCCCGACCAGCCCCATTGCTGCTTGTCGCCCGAAACGTTGAAATCGTACCCGAAGCGCCACAGGTCGGCGCCGATGGCGCCCGCGTGGTCGATCACGCTTTGCGGCGGCATGGGGTCGCTCACGACGGCGGGCTTGCCGGGGCGCAGGATGCCTGCCTTCTCGAAGCCGATGCTCTCTCGGTCGGGCCCAAGGTAGTCCATGTGGTCGAGGTCGATGCTGGTGATGACCGCGCAATCGGTGTCGATGATGTTGACCGCGTCGAGCCTGCCGCCAAGGCCCACTTCGAGAATGGCCACGTCGGGCTTCTCCTCGATCATGCAGCGCAGGATTCCGAGCGTCGTGAACTCGAAATACGTCAGCGGCATGTCGCCCCGGGCCACTTCCACCGCCTCGAAGCTCGCTATCAATTTAGAAGCATCTACCGCGTCGCCCGAAAGCCGCAGCCGTTCCTCGAAGCGCACCAGGTGCGGCGACGTGAAGACCGCGGTGCGGTAGCCGGCATGCCTGAGGATCGATTCGAGCATGGCGCAGGTCGAGCCCTTGCCATTGGTGCCGGCCACAGTGATGACCGGGCAGTCGAAGCGCAGGTCCATCCGGGCGGCCATCTCTTTGGCGCGCTCGAGGCCGAGCTCGATGTTCTTCGGATGGAGTTGCTCGGCGCGTGCGAGCCAGTCGTTAAGGGTTTCCATGGAGGCCGGCATTGTCGCCGACCCGGAAAGCGCCCGGCGGCCCGCGTTTTATCGGCATCATCGGGAACCATGACAACCCTCTACGGAATCCCCAACTGCGACACCGTCAAGCGCGCCCGCGCCTGGCTGGACGATCACGGCGTCGCTTACACCTTCCATGACTTCAAGAAGCAGGGCGTGCCCGAGGCCGAACTCGACCAGTGGCTCAAAAAGCCGGGCTGGGAGGCGCTGGTCAACCGCCGCGGCACCACGTGGCGCAAGCTCGACGAGGCCACCCGCAATGCGGTGGTCGACGCCGCGTCCGCCCGCGCCGTGCTGCTGGCCAATCCCAGCTTGATCAAGCGGCCCGTGGTCAACTGGGGCACCAAAACCGGCGTTACGACAGGGTTCGACGCCGAAGCGTGGACTGCGCTGTGAACCGCATGTAAACACCGGAACCCCGTCGCTCCGGCCGGCCTCCAACCCTGATCTGCAGGAGAGAACACCATGAACAGACAAGTCTTTCGCACCCTCACGGGTCTTTCGGTTGCCGGCTTGCTGACGGCAGGCGCCGCCGGCGTGGCCCAGGCCCAGGAAGCATGGGCGCGGGTGATTTCCGCCACTCCGGTCTACGAGACCACTGGCAGCAGCCCCAGCTACAACGTGACCTACGAGTACAACGGCCGCCAGTACACCACCCGCATGAACAGCCGGCCGGGCGCCACGATCCCGATCCAGGCAAGTGCCTATGGCGTGACCACGGCCCCGGTCGCGCCCCAGCCGCAGCTGCAGCCCTACCCTGTTGAATCCAGCAGCAACGGGCAGCAGCAATACCAGTACCAGCAGCAGGCCCAGCAATACGCCCAGCCAGGCGGACCGGCATGGGACAACGTGGTGCCCGAGCCCGGCGTGGTGGTCTCCAACGCGCCGCCGCCACCGGTCTACGCACAGCCGGCGCCGGTGTACGCGGCCCCGGTCTACGTGCAGCCGTCCTACGTCTACCCGCAGCCCTACATCTACCCGCCGGTCGGCCTTTCGCTGAATTTCGGCTACTCCAGGGGATGGGGCGGCTACCGCGGCGGATGGGGCCATCGGCACTGGCGCTGAAGCGCCGCAGGACGGGGCGGGACGAACGGTAGCGTCCAAGCCCTAAAATCGAGGACTTTCCAACCCCCAAGGGGTGCGCCGCCGCTGTGGCGCGTCCTCGACAAGCCGGCCGCGCATGCGCCGGCGCCATCCAATGACGACGACTACCGACACTCTCAACAGCGCCGCAGTGGCAACCAAGGCCAATGTGTATTTCGACGGCAAGTGCGTGAGCCACAGCCTCACGCTGGCCGACGGCACGAAAAAATCGGTCGGCGTGATTCTTCCCTCCACCCTGACCTTCAAGACCGGCGCGCCCGAGATCATGGAAGGCACTTCGGGCAGCTGCGAATATCTGCTCGAGGGCACCACCGAGTGGGTCGCCGCGGGCCCCGGCCAGAAGTTCAACGTGCCGGGCAATTCGAGCTTCCAGATCCGCGTGGCGGGCGAGCCCTACAGCTACATCTGCCATTTCGGCTGATCCCTGAACTGCCAACCGGACACCCCGCATGTCGACCATTCTCCAAAACGTTCCCGCCGGCCAGAAGGTCGGCATCGCCTTTTCGGGCGGCCTTGACACCAGCGCCGCGCTGCACTGGATGAAGCTGAAGGGCGCCGTGCCCTACGCCTACACCGCCAACCTGGGCCAGCCCGACGAGCCTGACTACGACGAGATCCCGCGCAAGGCGATGCAGTACGGCGCCGAGAAGGCCCGGCTGATCGACTGCCGCAGCCAACTCGCGTCCGAAGGCATTGCGGCCCTGCAGGCCGGCGCCTTCCACGTGACCACGGCCGGCGTGACCTACTTCAACACCACGCCGCTGGGCCGCGCCGTGACCGGCACGATGCTGGTCAGCGCCATGAAGGAAGACGACGTCCACATCTGGGGCGACGGCAGCACCTACAAGGGCAACGACATCGAGCGCTTCTACCGCTACGGCCTGCTCACCAACCCGGCGCTGAAGATCTACAAGCCCTGGCTCGACCAGCTCTTCATCGACGAGCTGGGTGGCCGCGCCGAAATGTCGGCCTTCATGACGGCGGCCGGCTTCGGCTACAAGATGTCCGCCGAGAAGGCGTATTCGACCGACTCCAACATGCTGGGCGCGACGCACGAGGCGAAGGACCTGGAGCACCTGAACAGCGGCATCAAGATCGTCAACCCGATCATGGGCGTCGCCTTCTGGAAGGACGAAGTCGAGGTCAAGCGCGAGGAAGTCCGCGTGCGCTTCGAGGAAGGCCGGCCGGTCGCGCTCAACGGCAAGGAATACCCCGACCTCGTCGAGCTGATCCTGGAAGCCAACCGCATCGGCGGACGCCACGGCCTGGGCATGAGCGACCAGATCGAGAACCGCATCATCGAGGCCAAGAGCCGCGGCATCTACGAAGCGCCGGGCCTCGCGCTGCTGTTCATCGCCTACGAGCGCCTGGTGACCGGCATCCACAACGAGGACACCATCGAGCAGTACCGCGAGAACGGGCGCAAGCTCGGCCGGCTGCTCTACCAGGGCCGCTGGTTCGACCCGCAGGCCATCATGCTGCGCGAGACGGCGCAGCGCTGGGTGGCGCGCGCCGTCACCGGCGAAGTGACCATCGAACTGCGCCGCGGCAACGACTACTCGCTGCTGAACACCGAATCGGCCAACCTGACCTACAAGCCCGAGCGCCTGAGCATGGAAAAGGTCGAGGGCGCCTTCACGCCGCTCGACCGCATCGGCCAGTTGACCATGCGCAACCTGGACATCATCGACACGCGCGACAAGCTGGCGATCTACAGCAAGACCGGGCTGCTGTCGTCGGGCCAGGGCGCATCGCTGCCGCGCCTCACCAACGACGACGACGCCAAGTAGGCGGGCCAAGGCAGGCTGCGCCAACGAAAAAACGGGCCCTCGCGGGCCCGTTTGCATTGATGCGCGGTGCGCGACTGCCGCCCTGCGGTCAGTCCCCGCCTCCTCCGCCGCACCCGCCGCCGCAACCGCCACCGCCATCGCCGCCGGAGGAATCCCCGCCTGCGCTGCCGCCGTCACCGCCGCTGCTCGATTCGCTCCCGCCAAAGCCGTTCGAATCGCCCGCGCTGCCGCCGTCCGACGAGGACGACTCGCCGAAGCTGGTGCCGCAATGGGCGTCGGAGCCGTTGTGGCGATCGACCGCCCTGCAGTCGGGCACGTAATCAAAGCCGCCCGGAATGCCGAACTTCACGTCCAGCGCAAACAGGAGCGGCAGCCGCGCGGGCTTGCGCGGATCGATGCTCTCTTCCTTGCAGGCCCAATACCAGCTGCGGCGCAGGCCGTCGTTGCGCTTCGGGTCCTTGCCGAGCACTTCGGCCGGGCTGTGGTGCAGCATGCCGCCGAAGGCCGCCACGCACCAGTTCTGGTAGCCCTGCGTATGCAGGATGAACTCGTGCCACGCGGTGTCGACCACCTTGGACGGCATGGCCACGAACTTGCGGCCGCTGCGCAGATGGGCCATGAAGAACTGGCGCAGGCCGCGCAGCACCAGCTCGGCGTCGCGAATGCTGAGCCCGGGGTGCGCGGCGCGCAGCTTGCCGACGAGGAACGGTGGCATCCGGGCTTCGCGGATGAACTGGCGGCGCAGGCTCGTTTCCATGAAGCCCAGCGTGGCGGCAAGAAGCCAGCCGCCCAGCACCAGCGGCACCAGCACCAGCCGGCCGCCGCTTCGGAAAGTGAAGAACACCGCGACGAAGGCGCCCAGCACGATGGCCCGGCGGGCCCAGATGAGCGCGGCAATGCGCCGCCGGTAGTTCAGGTGCAGGAAGTCGAGATCCATCAGACGACCACCGGCTCCGGCTCCAGCCGAATGCCGAAGCGCTCGTACACGCTCGTCTGGATGGCCTTGGCCAGCGTCATCACCTCGCCCCCCGTGACGGGGTTTTCGAGCCCGCCGCGGTTCACCAGCACCAGCGCCTGCTTTTCGTAGACGCCGGCGTTGCCGACCGACTTGCCCTTCCAGCCGCAGGCGTCGATAAGCCAGCCGGCGGCCAGCTTGATGCTGCCGTCGTCCATCGGGTAGTGCACGATCTTCGGGTCGCGCGCAATGATGTCGGCGCACTGCTCGGGCGTGACGGTCGGGTTCTTGAAGAAGCTGCCGGCATTGCCGAGCACCCGCCAGTCGGGCAATTTGGCGCGGCGAATGGCAACGACCCAGTCGAACACGTCGGTGGGGCTGGGCGTGAAGTTGCCAGCCTCCGCCATCTTGCGTTCCAGGTCGAGGTAGCCCACCACGGCCTTCCAGGGCTTAGGCAGGCGAAAGCGCACACGGGTGATCAGCGCCCGGCCCGAGAGCCCGAAATCGTTCGGCCCGCTGCGCACGTGCTTGAACACCGAATCGCGGTAGCCGAAGGCGCATTGGGCGGCATCCAGCGTGAAGCTGCGCCCGGTGTCCAGGTCGATGGCATCGAGCGAATCGAAGCGGTCCTGCAGCTCGACCCCGTAGGCGCCGATGTTCTGCACCGGCGCGCCGCCCACTGTGCCGGGAATGAGCGCCAGGTTTTCGAGCCCCGGGTAGCCGTTGGCAAGCATCCACTGGATGGCGTCGTGCCAGACCTCGCCCGCGCCGGCCTCCACGATCCAGGCGCGCGGGGTCTCTTCGACCAGACGCAGGCCCTTGATCTCGACCTTCAGCACCAGCGGTTTCACGTCGCCCGTGAGCACGATGTTGCTGCCCCCGCCCAGCACAAAGCGGGGCGCGTCGCGCCAGCGCGGATCGGCCCGCAGCTCGGCCACGTCCCCCTCGCTGGCGATGCGCACCAGGTTCTGCGCGCGCGCGACGATGCCGAAGCTGTTGTACGGCTGCAGCGGGACGTTGTTCTCCACGATCATGGGAGAATTGTCGCATCCAGCACCCGCGAATCCAGGAGGAGTCCAATGCCGTCTTTCGATACCGTCTGCGAACCCAATCTGCCCGAAGTGAAGAACGCGGTCGAAAACACCGCCAAGGAAATCGCAACGCGCTTCGATTTCAAGGGCACGGCCGCCGCCGTCGAGCTCAAGGACAAGGAAATCACCATGATCGGGGACGCCGAGTTCCAGCTGGTGCAGGTGGAAGACATTCTTCGCGCCAAGCTCACCAAGCGCAGCGTCGACGTGCGTTTTCTAGACAAGGGCGACGTGCAGAAAATCGGCGGCGACAAGGTCAAGCAGGTCATCAAGGTCAAGAGCGGCATCGAAACCGAGCAGGCCAAGAAGATCACCCGCATCATCAAGGACAGCAAGCTCAAGGTGCAGGCCGCCATCCAGGGCGACGCAGTGCGCATCACCGGCGCGAAGCGCGACGACCTGCAGGCCGCCATGGCACTCATCAAGAAGGACGTGCCCGACATGCCGCTGTCCTTCAACAACTTCCGCGACTGAGCCGCGGATGAAATCCCTCGTCGTCGTGGCGCAGCTGCTGGCTGCCGCTGCGGGCGCGCATGCGGCGAGCTCCGTCATGCTGACCGGCACCATCGGCAGCCGTGCCATCCTGATCGTGGACGGCGCGCCGCCCAAGACCGTGGCAGTCGGCGAAACCTTCCAGGGCGTCAGGCTCGTGTCGCTGCAGGCCGAGCAGGCCGTGGTCGAGCTCGAAGGCAAGCGCGTCAACCTGCGCATGGACACGCCGGTGAGCATCGGCGGCGGCACGGGCACGGGAGGCGGCAGCCGCATCGTCCTGCCGGCCGACAGCCGGGGCCATTTCATGACGCAGGGCGCCATCAACGGCCGCCCCGTCACCTTCATGCTGGACACCGGCGCCACTTCGATCGCCATGTCGGCGGCCGATGCGCAGCGCATCGGGCTCGACTACAGCAAGGGCCAGCGCGTGCAGATGAACACCGCCAACGGCGTTTCCCAGGGCTACAGGCTGCGCCTGCAGTCGGTGCGCGTGGGCGACGTCGAGGTGTACGACATCGACGCCATCGTCTCGCCGCAGCCCATGCCTTTCGTGCTGCTGGGCAACAGCTTCATCAACCGTTTCTCCATGCGCCGGGACGCGGACCAGATGGTCCTGGAAAAACGGTATTGAACAGCGAACGTCAGGCCTGCGCGGCCGTGACCACGATTTCGATCTTGTAGGCCGCATTGGCCATCTTGGCCTGCACCGTCGCGCGCGGCGGCGTGTTGCCGGCAGGAATCCACGCATCCCAGACCTCGTTCATGGCCGTGATGTCGTTGATATCCGCCAGGAAGATCTGCGTCGTGAGGATGCGCGACTTGTCGCTGCCGGCCTCGGCCAGCAGGCGGTCGACCATGGCCAGCACCTGAGAGGTCTGGCCGCGGATATCCTGCGTGGTGTCGTCGGGCACCTGGCCGGCGAGGTAGACGGTGCCGTTGTGCACGGCCGTTTCAGAGAGGCGCGGGCCGACGTGGAAGCGGGTGATGGTTGCCATGGTGTTCTTTCTTTCAAGCCTTTTTCTTGGAGCCGAGTTTCGACTCCGTACCCGCCGCGAGCCGGCGGATGTTTTCGCGGTGCCGCCAGACCAGCAGCAGACTCATGATGATGATCGCGATCAGCACCGTGCGGTCGAGCGGCCACGCGATGTTGCCGCCCAGCAGGTAGTAGGCCGGCGCAAAGAAGGCCGCCACCAGCGAAGACAGCGACGAGTAGCGGAAGAACACCGCAATGATGAGCCAGGTGGCGCCGGTGGCGAGCCCCAGCCAGGGCGCAATGCCCACCAGCACGCCGGCCGCCGTCGCCACGCCCTTGCCGCCCTGGAAGCCGAAGAACACCGGGTACAGATGGCCCAGGAAGGCCGCCAGGCCCGCCAGCGCAGCCACGCCCTCACCCAGCCCGAACTGCGCGCCAAAGTGGCGGATCAGGAACACCGGCAGCCATCCCTTGAGCGCATCGAGCAGCAGGGTGGCGAGCGCCGCGCCCTTGTTGCCCGAGCGCAGCACGTTGGTGGCCCCCGGGTTGCCGCTGCCATAGCTGCGCGGGTCGGCCATGCCGAGCGACTTGCTTACGATGACCGCGAAGGACAGCGAGCCGATCAGGTAGGAGGCCACGATGGCCAGGAGGGAAGGCAGATGAAAGCTCAAGGGCGGCGCTCCACGAAGGATGGATGTTCTTATTCGCTGATGGGAACCGGGGCTTGCCGCAGTCCCGGCAGCCGGGCCGGCTATTCTGCCAGCGCGCACTGCACCGGCTTGGCCGCCAGCAACGCGACGCACACCTGCGGATCGATGCCGACCAGGTAGCCCCGCCGCCCGCCGTTGATCACGATACTGGGCAGCTCGAGGATGGTCCACTCGATGTAGACCGGCATCTGTCGCCGCGTGCCGAAGGGCGAGGTGCCGCCCACCATGTAGCCGCTGTGGCGCTGCGCCACCTCGGGCTTGCAGGGCTCGACCGACTTGGCGCCGATCTGCCGCGCCAGGTTCTTGGTCGACACCGTGCGGTTGCCGTGCATCAGCACGATGAGCGGCTTGGCGTCCTGGTCCTGCATCACCAGCGTCTTGACGACGGTGAAGGGGTCGAGCCCGAGCACCTCGGCACTGTGCTGCGCCCCGCCGTGCTCCAGGTACTCGTACGGATGCTCGGTGAAGGCGACCTTGTTCGCGCGCAGCAGCTGGGTGGCGGGGGTTTCGGAAACGTGGGCCTTCTTGCTCACTGGTGCACCCTTGGCGCTGCGCGCCTTCCCGCCAAGCGGGAGCGAGCTTGCTTGGGGCGGCCCGGCGCGGCGCTCACGCCGCCGGATCCCGGATCTCCCACCGGATCCTGTCGATCTCGGCCAGCACCTCGGGCGAGAGCCTGGTGCCGTAGGCGTCGATGTCTTCGTCCAATTGCGCCAGCGTCGTCACGCCGATGATCGTGCTCGCCACCTGCCACTTGGTGTAGCAAAAGCCCAGCGCCAGCTGCACCGGCGTGAGGCCGTTGTCGCGCGCGAGCTGGTTGTAAAGGCGTGCGGCCTTCAGCGCATCGGGCCGGCCCCAGCGCTGCTTGCGAACCGACTCGTAGCTCGAGATGCGGGCGCCCTTCGGTGCGTCCGGCCCCTCGATGCCGCTCTTGTCGTATTTGCCGGTCAAGAGGCCGAAGGCCAGCGGCGAATACGCCAGCAGCGACACCTCCAGCCGGTGCATCGTCTCGTCCAGGCCGTTCTCGAGCGCGCGGCTCGCCAAGTTGTAGACGTTCTGCACCGTGGCCACGCGCGGCAGGCCGTGCTGCTCGGCCAGCCGCACGAACTCGTGCACGCCGTAGGGGGTCTCGTTCGAGAGGCCGATGGCGCGCACCTTGCCCGCCTTCACCAGCTTGCCCAGCGCTTCGAGCTGCTCGCGGATCGGCGTGCTGGAGCTTTCCTTGGTGGGGTCGTAGTAGATGTTTCCGAAGGCCGGCACGTGGCGTTCGGGCCAGTGGATCTGGTACAGGTCGATGACGTCGGTCTTCAGGCGCTTGAGGCTGGCATTGCAAGAGGCCTCGATGTCTGCAGGCGTCATGCCGCTGCCTTCGCGCACCCAGGGCATGCCGCGCGACGGACCGGCCACCTTGGTGGCGAGCGTGATCTTCTGGCGCGCACCGGGGTTGGCCGCAAACCAGTTGCCGATGATGGTTTCCGTGACGCTGTAGGTCTCCTTGCGCGCCGGCACCGAATACATCTCGGCCGTGTCGATGAAATCGACGCCGCGCTCGAGCGAGCGGCTCAAAATGGCATGGGAAGTGGGTTCGTCCACCTGTTCGCCGAAGGTCATGGTGCCCAGGCATATGGGGGTGACGTGCAGGTCGCTCTGGCCGAGTTGGATTTTTTTCATGCGCGGGATGCTACCGCCCTCCTCCGTGCCGCGCTGGCAGCGAGCCCAAAAAGCCGAGCGAAGGGCTGTCCTGTGCCGGACTGCGCGCCGGCGCCGGGCTCCGTATCATCGGCGCCCATGTACCAAACCCTCCGACCCTCGCGCAGCGAATTCGTGCCCGTGCGCAATCTCAGCTACCACGTGCGCCTCTGGGGCGAGCCCTCGCCCGCCCGGCCGCCGCTGGTGCTGCTGCACGGCTGGATGGACGTGGCCGCCTCCTGGCAGTTCGTGGTCGATGCGCTGGCCGAAGAGCGCTTCATCGTCGCACCCGACTGGCGCGGCTTCGGCCTGACGGACGGCGGCGGTGTCGACAACTACTGGCTGCCCGACTACATGGCCGACCTCGAATGGCTGCTCGACCACTATGCGGGCGAAGGCGATGCGGCGCGGCCGGTCGACCTGGTCGGCCACAGCATGGGCGGCAACGTTGCCATGCACTATGCGGGCGCAAGGCCCGAGCGCATCCACCGCCTCGTCAACCTGGAAGGCTTCGGCATGCCGGCGCGCAAGCCCGAGGAAGCGCCCGTGCGCTACGGCCAATGGATCGACGAGCTCAAGCGGCTGCACCGCGGCGAGATGGCGCTGGCCGGCTACTCCGCGGTGGACGGCGTGGCACGGCGGCTCATGAAGACCAACCCGCGCCTCACGCCCGACAAGGCCAACTGGCTCGCCGGCCACTGGTCGGCGCTGCGCCCCCAGGCCGACGGCAGCGAACGCTGGGAGATCCTGGGCGACCCGGGGCACAAGATCATCAACGCCAACATCTTCCGGGTCGATGAAACGCTCGCGCTCTATGCGCGCATCTCGGCGCCCACGCTCATGATCGAAGCCGCCGACGACAGCCTGCAGGGTTGGTGGAAAAACCGCTACACGCTCGAAGAGTTCCACGAGCGCCTCCGCTCCGTGCCTTCGGTGCGCATCGAACGGATCGACGACGCCGGCCACATGCTGCACCACGACCAGCCACAGCGCGTGGCCGGGCTGATCGAGCAGTTCCTGGTCGCCTGAGATTCGGGCCGCCGCCTCAGCCGGCCGCGCGATGCTGCACCGTGCGCTGCAGCGCCGCGCGTGCAAGGAGGCGCGTCGAATCGAGTGTCGGCAGCGGCGAGTTCACGTCGTTCATGATGAGCGGGATCTCGGTGCAGCCGAGCACCACCGCATCGCAGCCGTCCTCGTCTTTCATGCGCTGGATGACGCGGCGGAACGCGGTCACCGCGTCCGGCGTGAAGACGCCGCTGACCAGCTCTTCCATGATGATGCGGTTGATCTCTTCGCGCTCTTGCGCAGTAGGCCGAACATATTCGAGCCCCTTGGCCGAGAGCTTCTCCGGATAGACCTCGCTCTCGACCAGCCAGCGCGTGCCGGTGATGGCCAAGCGCCGGAAGCCGCGCTGCGCGGCCTCGTCGGCCACGCACTCGGCAATGTGCAGCCACGGAAGCGGCGAGCGCGCCTCGATGAACGGCAGCGCCTGGTGAATGGTGTTGTCCGGGCAGACCAGAAAGCTCGCGCCGATCTTCGCGAGCTTGTTGGCAGAAGCCAGCATCACCTCGCCCACGCCGCGCCAATCGTTGCAGTAGATATGAGCCATGTAGTCCGCGAGCGAGGGCGTGTGCATCGAGACTTCGGGGTGCGCATGCGGGCCCAGCAGCTGGGCGCCCTCCACGCAGATGGTCTGGTAGCAAAGCGCCGCGCCTTCGGCGGAGCATCCGACGATTCCGATGTGCTGGGTCATGGCGCATCCTACAAAAAGAGCACCGCCATGCCCAGTGTGCTCAGGCGTGGCCTGCCGCCTCGCTGTCCAGATGTGCCATCTGCGCCGCCGCGTAGCGCTCACCCGCAGCGGCGCCCTTGGGCACTGCGCGTTCAATGGCCGCGAGATCGCCGGCGTTCAAGACAACGCCGAGCGAGCCCAGCGCCTCTTGCAGCCGGGTGCGCTGCCGCGCGCCCACCAGCGGCACGATGTCGTCACCTTGCGCGGCCACCCATGCGATGGCGATCTGCGCCACCGTCACGCCCTTGGCGTCCGCGATCTTGCGCAGCGCATCGACCAGCGCCAGGTTGCGATCCACGTTCTCGCCCTGGAAGCGCGGGCTGTGCGTGCGGAAATCCGTGGCGCCCGCGCCCTCCTTCCTCCAGTGCCCGCTGATCAGCCCGCGCGACAGCACGCCATAGGCCGTGATGCCGATGCCCAGCTCGCGGCAGGTTCCGAGAATGTCGTCCTCGATACCGCGCGAGATCAGCGAATATTCGATCTGCAGGTCCGCAATCGGATGCACCGCCGCCGCCTTGCGGATGGTCTGCGAGCCCACTTCTGAGAGCCCGACGTGCCGCACGTAGCCGGCTTTCACCATGTCGGCAATCGCGCCCACCGTGTCTTCGATCGGCACGTTGGGGTCGAGCCGGGCCGGGCGATAGATGTCGATGTGGTCCACGCCCAACCGCTGCAGCGAATAGACCAGGAAGTTCTTCACCGCCTCCGGCCGTGCGTCGTAGCCGCTCCAGCCGCCGGCCGGGTCGCGCAGGGCGCCGAACTTCACGCTGACCAATGCCGAGTCGCGCTGCGAGCCCTTGAGGCCCCTGAGCGCTTCGCCGATCAGCATCTCGTTGTGCCCGCTGCCATAGAAGTCGCCGGTGTCGAGCAGCGTGATGCCCGCGTCCATGGCGGCGTGGATGGTGGCGATGCTTTCGGTGCGGTCCGCCGGGCCGTACAGGGCCGACATGCCCATGCAGCCGAGGCCGATGGCGGAGACTTTTGGGCCCGTGGCCCCGAGTTGGCGTGTGTTCATTTCAGCTTCCTTTCGTTGAAGACCGCATGCGGTTGCGAGCGGCATGGCTGTAGTTTGGAAGCAAGCAGCCCGTTCGATAATCCGTCCAGCACCGCACGAGCTGTGCAAAAAACCGCACAATCCGCCTTCATGACCGAACCAGACCTTTCGGACCTTGGCGCCTTCGTGGCGGTGACGCGGGCGCGCAGCTTCCGCGGTGCCGCCGCGCTGCGCGGCGTGTCGCCCTCCTCGCTCAGCGAAGCCATGCGCCGTCTCGAGGCGCAGCTTGGCGTACGGCTCCTGAACCGCACCACGCGCAGCGTCACGCCCACCGAGGCCGGCCAGCGGCTGCTGGAGCGCATTGCGCCGGCGCTCGACGACATCTCGGGTGCGCTCGACACGCTCAACAGCTTTCGCGACAGCCCCACCGGCACGCTGCGGCTCAACGTGCCGACCATCGTGACGCAACGCGTGCTGCCGCCGCTGGCCGCCCGCTTCCTCGCGGCGCACCCCGGCATCACGCTGGAAGTGACGACCAACGACACCTTCATCGACGTGCTCGCAGCCGGCTTCGATGCCGGCATCCGCTACGACGAGAGCATTGCGCGCGACATGATCGCGGTGCCGCTCGGCCCGCGCGTGCAGCGCTTCGTGGCGGCTGCGTCGCCGGCCTACCTGGCGGCGCACGGCACGCCCAGGCATCCGACCGACCTGCTGCAGCACGCCTGCATCGGCCATCGCTTTGCGAGCGGCGTGCTCGCGGCCTGGGGCTTCGTGCGCAAGGGCAAGACCGTGCGCATCACGCCGAGCGGCCCGCTGGTGGCGTCGATGCTCGACCTCGAACTGCACGCGGCCGAGGCGGGCGTGGGCCTCATCTACACCTTCGACGAATACCTGCGCCCGTCGATCGACAGGGGGGCGCTCGTGCCGGTGCTCGAAGAGTGGTGGCAGAGCTTCTCAGGCCCGTTTCTCTACTATCCGAGCCGCACGCACATGCCCGCGCCGCTGCGGGCGTTTGTCGACTTTTTGAAGAGCGAGGCGAAGAGCTGAGCCGCGCGGCGCGTGCCGCCGCCCGTGAATGCGGTTACTGCAGGAAAGCCGGCTTGGCGTAACCCTGGAACTTGCTGTCGACCACGGCCTTGAACTCCTTCGAGCGGTAGGCCTCGGCAATGTCCTTGGCCCAAGGCGCGTTCTTGTCCGCACTCTTCACCGCCACCACGTTCAGGTAGTAGTCGGGCGTCTTCTCCAGCACCACGGCTTCGTTGAGCTTGAGCCCCGACGAGATCGCGAAGTTGCCGTTGACGATGGCGTACTCGGTGTCGCCCAGCGAGCGCGGCAGCTGCGCCGCTTCGAGCGGAATGAACTTGAGCTTCTTCGGATTCTCGGCCACGTCCTTTTCAGAGGCGCGCAGCGGATCGACGCCGGCCCTGATGGTGATGAGCTTGTTCTGCTCCAGCAGCGCCAGCGCGCGGGCCAGGTTGCTCGGGTCGTTGGGCAGCGTGAAGCGGTCGCCTTCCTTCAGTTCGGCCAGCGACTTGCGCTTGGTCGAGTACACGCCCAGCGGTGCGATGGGGCCCTGCACCAGCTCGGCAAGGTCCAGCTTCTGGTCGGCCGAGAACTTCTTCAGGTAGACCTGGTGCTGGAAGAAGTTGGCGTCGAGCGAACCCTGGGCAAGCGCGAGGTTGGGCTGCACGTAGTCGTTGAACTCGACCAGCTTCACCTTGTAGCCCTTCTTCTCGAGGATGGGCACGATGCCGGCCTTCAGCTGGTCGATGTTGGAGCCGGCGGTGCCGCCGATGACGAGGTTCTTCTTGGCTTCTTGCGCCCGCGCCAACGAAAGGCCGCCGAACGACAAGGCAACCAGTGACAGGGCAAGAATGGAGCGGCGAAGCAATGCGGTTTTCATGAGATCAAAAAAGTAAGGAAGCAAAAAATTCAACGCTTGTCGAGCCTGCGCGCCGTGGTGTTGCCCACGAACTGCAGGATCTGCACCAGCACCACGAGCAGTGCCACGGTGAGCACCATCACGTCGGTCTGGAAGCGGTAGTAGCCGTAGCGGATGGCCAGGTCGCCGATGCCGCCGCCGCCCACCACGCCGGCAATGGCCGAGTAGGAGAGAAAGCTCACTGCCAGCACCGTGAGCGCCAGCACCAGGCCCGAGCGGGCCTCCACCACCAGCACGCGCCAGACGATCTGCAGCTCCGAGGCGCCCATGGCGTGCGCCGCCTCGATCACGCCGCGCGGCACTTCGCGCAGGCACTGGTCGACCAACCGCGCAAAGTACGGAATGGCCGCGAACGACAGCGGCACCGCGGCCGCCAGCGGGCCGATGGAAGTGCCCGCAATCACCCGAGTGAACGGCACCAGCGCCACCAGCAGGATGATGAAAGGAAACGATCGCACGGTGTTCACGATCCAATTGAGCACCAGGAACGCCGGCTTGTTTTCGAGCGACTGGCCCGGCCCCAGCAGGAACAGCAGGATGCCGAGCGGCCCGCCGATCAGCACCGCAGCCGAGAGGCCGATGGCCAGCATCATGAAGGTCTGGCCCGTGGCCACCCACAGTTCGGGGAGGATGGGCGCGATGTTTTCAAACATAGGCCACCTCCTGCGCGCTACGCCGCACCGGCAAGGGGCGCGGCGTGATGGGTTCGCGCGCCTCGCGTTCGCGGCGGCGCACCAGCGCGTCGATCTCGCGGCCCAGCGCGGTCTTGCGCTCTTCGGCCGATGCATCGAGCACCGCGAACTGCTCGACCAGCCGGCCCTTTTCCAGGATGGCGACGTTGCGGCACAGCACCTCGACCACCGAGAGCTCGTGCGTGACGATGACGATCGTCACGCCGATCTTCTGGTTGATGTCGCGCAGCGTTTCGAGCAGCGCGCGCGTGGTTTCGGTGTCGAGCGCCGAGGTGGGCTCATCGCACAGCAGCACCTGCGGCCGCGGTGCCAGCGCGCGCGCAATGGCCACGCGCTGCTTCTGTCCGCCCGACAGTTGCGCCGGGTAGGTGTCGATCTTCTCAGCCAGGCCCACCAGCGCCAGGCATTCGCGCACCCGGGTGTCGATCTCGGCCCGCGAATGGCGGCCGTGGATCTTCAGCGGAAAGGCCACGTTGTCGAACACCGTGGCGTTCTGCAGCAGGTTGAACTGCTGAAAGATCATGCCGATGTTCTGGCGCGTGTCGCGCAGTTCGCGGCGCGAGAGCGTGGTGAGGTCGCGCCCGCCGACGAAGACCTTGCCCGCGTCGGGCCGCTCCAGCAGGTTGATGAGGCGCAGCAGGGTTGACTTGCCCGCGCCGCTCTTGCCGATCAGGCCGAACACGTCGCCCTGATGGATGTCGAGAGAGAGCGACTGCACGGCATCGAACACCTCGCCGCTGGGCAAGGCAAAAGACTTCTGCACCGATTGAAGTCGGATGACCGGCGCCGCGTTGCCGCGGGCCGCATCAGGCGAATGGTTGGTCATGGAGAGGAGGCGCGGCCCACACCGAAGCGGGCCGCGGAGTTCGCAAAAAGGGGCCGAGTATGAAAACAAAATCGCCAAAAGAGAACGAACAAATCGGCGCTTGCTTATGCATGAGAACGCATAAGCATTGAAAAACCCGAGAGCGCAATGCCATATCGATATGCGGATTGGTTCGTTCCCAAACCGGCGGGGCGATGCCACATTCGCGGCCTTCTCTTCTTTGATTTCGCACAACGACATGCACCGCACTTTTCGCCGCCGCACCCTTGCCCTTGCAACCATTGCAGGCGCACTTTTCTTCACCGGCAGCGCCGCTATCGCGCAAGACAACAAGGCCGCCATCAAGGTGGGCGTCTCCGTCGGCAACGGCGAGCAGATTTTCGAAGTGGTGAAGAAGGTCGCCGCCAAGGACGGCCTGAACATCCAGGTGGTGGTGTTCAACGACTATCAGCTGCCCAACGCCGCGCTGGCCTCCGGCGACCTGGACGCCAACGCCTTTCAGCACCAGCCCTTCCTGGACAACCAGAACAAGGCGCGCGGCTTCGACATCGTGCCCGTGGGCCTCACCATCACGGCGCCGCTGGGTTTTTACTCGCGCAAGATCAAGTCGATCGACCAGTTGCCCGACGGCGCTTCGGTCGGCATCCAGAACGATCCGTCGAACGGCAACCGCGCCTTGCTGCTGCTGCAGACGGCCGGCCTCATCACGCTGAAGCCCGAGGCGGTGAAAAACAACAGCGCCACGCCGCTGGACGTGGTGCGCAACCCCAAGAAGCTGAAGCTGGTGGCGCTGGACGCGGCCCAGCTGCCCCGCTCCCTTGACGACCTGACCATTGCCGCCATCAACAACGACTACGCCGAGAAGGCCGGGCTTTCGCTCGCCAAGGACGCCGTGATCAAGGAAGCCCCGAAAAGCCCCTACGCCAACCTGATTGCCGTGCGCCGCGCCGACAAGGACAAGCCCTGGGCCAAGCGGCTGGTGGCGGCTTACCAGTCGGCGGAGGTGAAGAGCTTTATCGAGACGCAGTTCAAGGGCTCGCTCGTCCCCGCTTTCTGAATTCCTCCCTCCCCCGCTGGGGGAGGGCCGAGGTGGGGGCACGACGGCGTTCGAACAAAGGCCGCGTCGAATGCGGGAGCCGCCCCCATCCCAGCCTTCCCCCGGGAGAAGGAGCAATACAGGGGACTTCCGGGGCGGGTAATCGGTCCATGAGAAAATGTCCGGTTTCCCCCGAACACAGTCAGGACACCTCATGGACGCAGAACAAATCAACCAAATCGGCGCAACCCTCGCGGACCTGAGCGCCCGGACGGCCGATTTACGGAGGTATCTTTGACTACGATGCCAAATCCGAACGCCTGAGGACGGTCAACGCATCGCTCGAAGATCCCAACGTCTGGAACGACCCAAAGAAGGCCCAGGAACTCGGCCGCGAGAAGAAATCGCTCGACGACGTGGTCGTGACGCTCGACCGCCTCACCAGCGGACTCTCGGACAACTCAGAGCTGTACGAGATGTCGAAGGAAGAAGGCGACATGGACGGCTTGCAGTCCATTGCCGACGACGCCGCCGCGCTCGAAGCCGACATCAAGCAGCTTGAATTCCGCCGGATGTTCAACAACCCGGCCGATCCGCTCAACGCCTTTGTCGACATCCAGGCTGGCGCGGGCGGCACCGAGGCCTGCGACTGGGCCAGCATGCTGCTGCGCCAATACCTGAAGTACGCCGAGCGCAAGGGCTTCAAGACGCAGATCGAAGACGAGACGCCGGGCGACACCGCCGGCATCAAGGGCGCGACCATCAAGGTGGAGGGCGACTACGCCTTTGGCCTGCTGCGCACAGAAACCGGCGTGCACCGCCTGGTGCGCAAGTCGCCTTTCGACTCGTCGGGCGGGCGCCACACCAGCTTTGCATCGATCTTCGTCTACCCGGAAATCGACGATTCCATCGAGATCGAGATCAACCCGTCTGACGTGCGCACCGACACCTTCCGCGCATCGGGCGCGGGCGGCCAGCACATCAACAAGACTGACTCGGCCGTGCGCCTGACGCACATCCCTACGGGCATCGTGGTGCAGTGCCAGGACGGCCGCAGCCAGCACAGCAACCGCGACGTGGCGTGGAAGCGCCTGCGCTCGCGCCTGTACGACCACGAAATGCGCAAGCGCCAGGAAGAGCAGCAAAAGCTCGAGGACAGCAAGACCGACGTGGGCTGGGGCCACCAGATCCGCAGCTACGTGCTGGACAACAGCCGCATCAAGGACCTGCGCACCAACGTTGAAGTGTCGGCCACGCAAAAGGTGCTCGACGGCGACCTGGACGTGTTTATCGAAGCCTCGCTGAAGCAGGGCGTGTAATCGATGAGCCTCATGCACGACAAAGTCGAAGCCCTCATCTTCGACATGGACGGCACCATGATCGATTCCATGCCGTGGCATGCGCGCTCATGGGTGGAGTTTGTGGCGCGCCACGGCCTCAAGCTGGACGTGACCGACATTCTTGCGCGCACCACGGGCCGCACCGGCACCGAGTGCATGCGCGAGCTGTTCGAGCGCGATCTGTCAGATGCCGAGTGCGAAGCCATGGTGCACGAGAAAGAAGAAATCTACCGCGCCATGTTCAGCGACAACTTCACCGAAGTGGCCGGCTTCACGGCCTTTGCCAAGGCCGCCGTGGCGCGCGGCTTGAAGGTGGCGGTGGGCACCGCGGGCGACAAGCACAACATCGAGTTTGCGATGTCTCGCCTGAAGATGGACCCGCTGCCGCTGGCCATTGTGGGCGGCGACGAAGGCTTTGCCGGCAAGCCCACGCCCGAGATCTTTCTTGAAGCCGCGCGCCGAATCGGCGTAGCGCCCGAGCGCTGCATCGTGTTTGAAGATGCGCCCTTCGGCATCGAGGCTGCGCGCCGCGGCGGCATGCGTGCCGTGGCCGTGTGCAGTACCCATACCGCCGCCGAACTTGCCGGCCCCCATGTGATTGCCGCGGTTCGCGACTACGACGAACTCGCCCATTCAAATTTTCTGGAGACACTCGATGCTGCTGCAGCGTGACGCACAAGGGCAACCGATTGCCATTCGCCGCGAAGACTATGCCCCTCCGGCATTCTGGATCGACACCGTCGACCTGACCTTCGACCTGGACCCCGCCAAGACCCGCGTGCTCAACCGCATGCAGCTGCGGCGCAACCCCGACGTGCCGGCGCAGCCGCTGCGCCTGGACGGCGACGAGCTGAACCTGGCGCGCGTGCTGGTCAACGGCCAGGGCGCGTCCTTCCGCATGGAAGGCGAGCAGCTGGTGATCGACGGTTTGCCCGACGCCTTCGAGCTGGAGATCTTCACCACCTGCTGCCCCATCAAGAACACCAAGCTGATGGGCCTGTTCGTGAGCGAAGACACCTTCTTCACGCAGTGCGAGGCCGAAGGCTTCCGCCGCATCACGTACTTCTTGGACCGCCCGGACGTGATGGCGATGTACACCGTGACGCTGCGCGCCAACAAGGCCGCGTATCCGGTGCTGCTGTCCAACGGCAACCTGGTCGAGCAAGGCGAGCTGCCCGAAGGCCGCCACTTTGCCAAGTGGGTCGACCCCTTCAAGAAGCCCTGCTACCTGTTCGCGCTGGTGGCCGGCAAGCTGGTGGCGCGCGAGCAGCGCATTACCGCACGCAACGGCAAGGAACACCTGCTGCAGGTGTACGTGCGCGCCGGCGACCTCGACAAGACCGAGCATGCGATGAACTCGCTGGTCAACTCCGTGCTGTGGGACGAAGCCCGCTTTGGCCTGCCGCTGGACCTGGACCGCTTCATGATTGTGGCGACCAGCGACTTCAACATGGGCGCCATGGAGAACAAGGGCCTGAACATCTTCAACACGAAGTACGTTCTGGCGAACCAAGCCACCGCCACTGATGCCGACTACAGCAACATTGAAAGCGTGGTCGGCCACGAGTACTTTCACAACTGGAGCGGCGACCGCGTGACCTGCCGCGACTGGTTCCAGCTCTCGCTGAAGGAAGGCCTCACCGTCTTCCGCGACCAGGAGTTCAGCCAGGACCTGTGCGCCGATGCTTCGGCCCGCGCCGTGAAGCGCATTGAAGACGTGCGCGTGCTGCGCACCGCCCAGTTCCCCGAAGACGCCGGCCCCATGGCCCACCCGGTGCGGCCTGACAGCTACATCGAGATCAGTAACTTCTACACCGTCACCATCTATGAAAAGGGTGCCGAGGTGGTCCGCATGATGCAGACGCTGGTCGGCCGCAAGGGTTTTGAAAAGGGCATCACGCTCTACTTCGAACGCCACGACGGCCAAGCCGTGACCTGCGACGACTTTGCGCAAGCCATTGCCGACGCCAACCCCGATTCGGAACTGTCCCGCCTGCTGCCGCAGTTCAAGCGCTGGTACAGCCAGGCCGGCACGCCGCGCCTTGCCGCCCATGGCGTTTACGACGCGCAGAACCGCAGCTACACGCTGAGCGTTGTGCAGAGCTGCCCGCCCACGCCCGGCCAAGCGACCAAGGAGCCCTTCGTCATTCCGGTGAACATCGGCCTGCTCGACGCCAGCGGGCGCGAACTGCCGATGCAGCTCGAAGGCGAAGAGCACATCACCCACGGCACCCGCACGCTGGTGCTTTCACGCGCCGGCGAGCAGATCACCTTTGTGGGCCTGGACGCCGAGCCCGTGCCTTCCATCTTGCGCGGCTTCAGCGCGCCGCTGATCCTGGACTTTGCCTACACCGACGCCCAGCTGCTCACCCTGCTGGCCAACGACCCCGATCCGTTCAATCGCTGGGAAGCCGGCCAGCGCCTGGGCCTGCGCGCCGCGCTGCAGGGCATTGCCGCGCTGGCGACCGACACCACCCCGGTGCTGAACGACGCCTACATCGACGCCATGCGCAGCGTGCTGCGCAACCCCAAGCTCGACGCCGCCTTCAAGGAACTGGTGCTCACGCTGCCTTCGGAAACCTACATTGCCGAGCAGCTCGACGTGGTCGATCCGCAGCGCGTGCACCTGGTGCGCGAAGCCATGCGCGCGCAGCTGGCCGCCGCCCTCTTCCAGGACTGGCAACAGGTGTACGAAGAGAACCACGACACCGGCGCCTACACGCCCGACCCGACCTCGTCAGGCCGCCGCGCACTGGCCGGCATGGCGCTTAATTTCTTGTGCCTGGCGGCGCGCTCTTCGGGCGACACCGTGTGGCCCGGCAAGACGCTGCAGCGCTTCAAGGACGCCGGCAACATGACCGACCGCTTCAACGCACTCAACGCGCTGGTTTCGTCGGGCCACACCCTGGCCGCGCAGGCGCTCGCGCGCTTCCACGCCATCTTCAAGGACGAGGCGCTGGTCATCGACAAGTGGTTCTCGCTGCAGGCCGGCGCGCCCGACCGCGGCGGCGACATCTTGCCGCTGGTGAAGCAGCTGATGAAGCACCCGGACTTCTCCATCAAGAACCCGAACCGCGCCCGCAGCGTGATCTTCAGCTACTGCAGCGCCAACCCCGGAGCCTTCCACCGCCCCGACGCCGCCGGCTACGTGTTCTGGAGCGAGCGCGTCATAGAGCTGGACGCCATCAACCCCCAGGTGGCCGCCCGCCTTGCCCGCGCGCTCGACCGCTGGAGCAAGCTGGCCGAGCCCTACCGCAGCGCCGCGCGCGAAGCCATTGCCCGCGTGGCCGCCAAGCCCGACCTGAGCAAGGACACCCACGAGGTAGTGACGCGTGCACTCGCCGGCAACTGAGCGGCGTTGCCCGAAGCGGCGGCCGGCGCTCGCGCTGACGGCGACAGTGCTCCTACTCTGCGCGGCGCTTGCTGGCTGCGCGGGCCCCGGGGGCAGGTCGAGCCAGCCGTGGATCAAGAAATCGCAACTGACCACCCTGCCCGGCTCGACCGTGCAGGTGGTCGTGCCCAGCATCGGCGTCGAGGTTGAAAGCGACCCGGACGCCAGCTTCAAGCGCATGCGCGTCATCGGCGCCGGCATGGCGGCGATTCCCGGCGTGGGCATCATCGGTGCCATGGCTCTCGGCGGCGCGACCGGCGCGGCCAACAAGGGCTACCAGGACTCGCTGCAGCAAGAGATCCAGTCGCGCTCGGCGCTCTACCTCGCGGTAATGGGCAACTACGAACTGGCGCCCCTGCTCAGCCCGCGCCTCGAAAAGGCATTGCGCACCAGCCCCAACTACCAGGGCGCCACCTACCGCGAGCCTGCCTCCAGCATGTTCAGGGGCAGCCCGCTCAACCCCGACAGCGCGCAGACCGTGGTCGAAGGCTGGGCCAATGTTTCCGACGACGAGGACGAAGCCGTGGTGCGAGCCAACGTGCGCATCGGCTCCCCCGACAAGCGCACGCTGTGGCACGAATATTCGTACCGCTCGACCGTGAGCCTTTCGGACCTCGTCGGCCCCTCGCTCAAACAGGAACTGCGCGGCAAGGACGCCAACACGCAGCGCAGCATCCGCCGCGCGCATTGGCTGGCAAACCAGGGCAAGTTGCTGAACGACGGGCTGGACAAGGCATCGGCCGACATTGCCATGCGCATTGCCTACGACCTTGGCGCCCCTTGGCCCGAAGACAACGCCGACTGAGCGCCCAGACGCCTCGCCTCGGCACAACATCGAACCGAATCGAACCCAATACAGGAAGCACATGGCTTATCAACAACAGAAGATCTCCCTCACCCGCTACCTCGTTGAACAACAGCGCGCCGACGGCCTCATTCCCGGCCAGTTGCGCTTGCTGCTCGAAGTGGTTGCCCGCGCCTGCAAGAGCATCAGCCAGGCCGTCAACAAGGGCGCGCTGGGCGGCGTGCTTGGCACTGCCGAAAGCGAAAACGTGCAGGGCGAAATCCAGAAGAAGCTGGACATCATCGCCAACGAAGTGCTCATCGAGGCCAACGAATGGGGCGGCCACCTTGCCGCCATGGCCAGCGAGGAAATGGACAGCATCTACGTGGTGCCCAACCGCTACCCACAGGGCGAATACCTGCTCATGTTCGACCCGCTCGACGGCAGCAGCAACATCGACGTGAACGTGAGCATTGGCACCATCTTCAGCGTGCTGAAGAAGCCTGACGACACCCCCGGCGTGCAGGAAGCCGACTTTCTGCAGCCCGGCACCCAGCAAGTGGCCGCCGGCTACTGCATCTACGGCCCGCAGACCACCCTGGTGCTGACCGTGGGCAACGGCGTGGCCATGTTCACGCTCGACCGCGAGCAAGGCAGCTTTGTGCTCACGCAGGAAGACATCCAGATTCCGGCCGACACGAAGGAATTTGCCGTCAACATGAGCAACATGCGCCACTGGGATGAGCCCATGAAGCGCTACATCGAAGAGTGCCTGGCCGGCAAGGAAGGCCCGCGCGGCAAGGACTTCAACATGCGCTGGATTGCCAGCATGGTGGCCGACGTGCACCGCATCCTCATGCGCGGCGGCGTCTTCATGTACCCGTGGGACAAGCGCGAGCCCGAAAAGGCCGGCAAGCTGCGCCTGATGTATGAGGCCAACCCCATGAGCTGGCTGGTCGAACAAGCCGGCGGCGCCGCCACCAACGGCAAGCAGCGCATCCTCGACCTCAAGCCCACCAAACTGCACGAGCGCGTGAGCGTGATGTTGGGTTCACGAAACGAAGTCGAGCGTTTGACCAAGTACCACGCCGAAAAGGCCTGACGGTGTTGCTATAATCCGAGGCTTCGCCGGTGTAGCTCAGTCGGTAGAGCAGCTCATTCGTAATGAGAAGGTCGGGTGTTCGATTCATCTCTCCGGCACCAATACAGATAAAGCCCCGCCGCTATCAAAAAGATAGCGGCTGGGCTTTTTTCTTATGCGACGTAGTGGCCGAAGCAAGAGGATTTTGAGCCATGACTCTGAAGTTGTCGCATTCCACGCTAACTCATTCTCGCCAACTGCTTTCGTGCCCTCTGCGTTGCTTAGCGTCTGGCCTGATGGTCATTGCGATCCTCCCGGCCGCTGCGCAGCACCCGGTCTATCGTTGCGAGACCAACGGCAAAGTCAGCTACTCGGATGCCCCATGCGTCGGAGCCAAGATGATCGACGCAACGCCCACCCAAGGCATGGACAAGATGACCGGGCAGTCTCGCAAGGGCCGTGACGTGCAGCGCGAGGAGTTCAACACCGCCGTTGACAATGCACTCCGTCCGCTCCATGGACTCTCGCATGCCGATATGGACGTGATGCGTCGCCGCGTTAAGCTGCCCAGGGGCGACCAAGCTAACTGCGCCAATCTCGACAACCGTCTACCGGAGTTAGAAGCGGGGGCAGCGAGAGCAAAGGGGGAAGCAAAGGCTCGTGCCGATTTTGACCTCTACACGGCACGCAAGCGATTCTTCGATCTGAAGTGCTGAACTACGATTTCGCAGGCCGCATGGCGCACTGAACGCGTGGCAACGCATCCCAGATCAACTTGGCCCCATGACCTCAATCGTCAGCAGCCGTTCTACTAGCTTCAAATTTTTTGCTTGAGCGTGCTCACCGTAGTGCACCTCCCGATGGCACGCAGGGCACAGCGCAGCAACAAACTTCGGATGATCCGGCCCTCCGTCTGAAACGCGCGTGGTGTGGTGCGGCTCCAAGTAAGGCAGTCCACCGTTTCGGCGAAACGGGGCGGGCTGTTCGCACAATTCGCATTTTCCCGCAGCACGCAGAAGTACGTAGTCGCGCACTGCACTGCTGCGCTCGTATACCGTACGGCTTCCCCTTCTGCTGTCTTGCGGACCATCGACTCTGGATGCAGCGATCGCTCGACTTCTCAACTCTTGAAGCGTCAACGCTTCACCGGGCTTGTCCGTAGGGGCAAGCTCCAGTTGCTCTAAGCGAGCAACCGGTACGAGTCGAAAAATAATCGCGTCCCGAAGAGCCTCGTCCGCGTCAGGCGCGCGGACCCAATCGTGCCCTTGGTAGACAAACTCTCCAAGATACTTTTGACCTTTACCTTTGCCAACGGTCCGGAACAGATGCAGCGCCTTACCCCTGCTTGAGTGGTCGCGTACTGCCATGTTGCCCCGGACGAACTTCATATCGCCCTTCTGTCCCTCACCCGAAAAATAGAAGATGCCTTCATCGTCGAAACGATCGGCATAGCCATAGCGTTCGCCGCTATCGCCTGTGAACAAAAACGTCACTGGCGCTCGCGCTGAATCTGAGATGCCACCTTGACGTCCACCGCCAAATAGATCGTTGAGATCAGGCCAACGCTGATAGACCTCTCCCACAACAAAAGAGGGAAGCCCCGCAGCAACTGTGAAGGACGCGGACGCTGGTTTGCTCACCACAGCAGCGCCGAAAAGTTAATTTGCCGCCATTGCGACGCCAGACTTGCGATCGTGAAGAGGTCACACGAAGCCTGCTCTATACGAAACGCATCGAAATAGCCGGACATCAGGCGCCATCGGTTAACAATCAGGAAACATACTTTAACGTCAAACGATCGGGCGTATCACGGTTTTGTGCTCTTGAGGGACCTTCGTTTCTCGGCTAAACAGCTATCCACTCACCCACGGAACCCGCATGGCGTCCTTGTCCACTTCTTCCCCGCCCCATCCCCACTACGACCGTCTGATAGCTGCAGCCCGCGCCCTCCCACCCCTGCGCGTCGCAGTCGTCCACCCCGCCAACGCCGTCTCCCTCGAAGCAGCCCTCGCCTCAGCCGCACTCGGCCTCATCGCCCCCACGCTCATCGGCCCGCGCGCAAAGATCGAAGCCGCAGCACGCGAAGCCGGCGCAGACCTCTCGAACATCCCCATCGTCGACGCCCCCCACAGCCACGCCGCAGCCGACACTGCCGTAGCCATGGCCTTGCGCGGAGAGGTCGATGCGTTGATGAAGGGCAGCCTGCACACCGACGAGTTGATGGGCGCGGTGGTGCGGCGCGAGGGCGGGCTGCGCACGTCGCGGCGCATCAGTCACTGCTTCGTGATGGACATTCCGGGGCATTCGCAGCCGCTGATCATTTCCGACGCGGCCATCAACATCGCGCCCACGCTCGATGAAAAGGTCGACATCGTGCAGAACGCGATCGACCTTGCGCATGCGCTGCAGATGCCTGCCGTGCGGGTGGCGATTCTCTCGGCCACCGAAACGGTGAACAGCAACGTGCCGTCCACGCTGGACGCGGCGGCGCTGTGCAAGATGGCGGACCGCGGGCAGATCACGGGTGCGCAGCTCGACGGGCCGTTGGCAATGGACAACGCCATCGACCCCGAGGCGGCGCGCATCAAGGGCATCGTCTCGCCGGTGGCGGGCCGCGCCAATGTGCTGATCGTGCCCAGCCTGGACGCGGGCAACATGCTGGCGAAGAGCCTCACCTTTCTGGGCGGGGCGCTTGCGGCGGGCATTGTGCTGGGCACCCGGGTGCCAGTCATCCTGACAAGCCGGGCCGATTCGGAGCCGGCGCGCCTGGCCTCTTGCGCGGTGGCGTCGATGCTGGCCAAGGCGGGGCGCGAGCGGCTCATCAGGGCGGTGGGCTGACAAAAACGCCCCTTCCGCCCGGTTACCGCTGATACACACAACAACGTGTTGTATGCCAACGGCCCGGTGACTCGCCATAGGTAGTTTTCCCGCACCGGAGATTGTGTGATGCGCACGCCAATCGGCCGCGGAAAGCGCATCATCGCCATCGACGAACCCCCGGTTCAAGACTGTGCGAGGCAGCATGACAAGGTTCAAGAAGGTCTTCTGGATCGGCGGTGGGCTCGCCGTGCTGGGTGCGCTTGCCGCATACGTGGTGATGGACGAGCTGAAGACCTCCCGATGGCAATCGGCCCTGTGGCGCGACTTTGCCAAGGGTGCCGGCTACACGGTCGAAGCGGGTGCGAGCGATGCGATCCGCTTTCCCCACACGGGGCCTTACGACCAGCGGATGGGCTATCACGACCTGCCCGATTTCATCCAGCGCCTGCAGCCCGAAGGGTACGTCGTCACCCGCCAGGCGCGCATGTCGCCGCGGCTCATCGAGCTGCAGGAGCAGGGGCTCTTCATTCCCTACCGCGAAAAGAACCAGGCGGGCCTGGCGGTACGCGACTGCCGCAATGAGGCGTTGCTGCACACGCGCCTGCCCAGGCGCGCGTACGAGCGCTTCGAAGACGTGCCGCCGCTGCTGGTGAGCGCCCTACTGTTCGTGGAAGACCGGCACCTGCTCGACGCGGAGCCGGCGCAGCGCAACCCCGCGCTGGACCCGGAGCGCTTTGCCAAGGCGGCGGTGGAGCAGGCGCTGCGGGTGTTCAGCCCCAGCCAGTCGGCCACGGGCGGCAGCACGCTGGCCACGCAGATCGAGAAGTACCGCCATTCGCCGCACGGGCGCACGGTGTCGGTCCGCGAAAAGCTGCGCCAGATGGTGTCGGCATCCGTGCGTGCCTACCAGGAGGGCGACGACACGCTGGCGCGGCGCCGGCAGATCGTGGTCGACTACCTGGACACGGTGCCGCTGGCCGCGCGCCCCGGCATGGGCGAGGTGCACGGCTTGGGCGACGGGCTGTGGACGTGGTACGGACGCGACTTTCGTGAAGTGAACCGCCTGCTGGCCGACAACGCGGAAGGCGCGGCGCCCACGCCGGAGATGCTCCAGAGGCAGGCGGAGGCCTTCAAGCAGGCGCTTTCGCTGATGATTGCGCAGCGCCGCCCGTCGCAGCACCTGCTGGGCGACGGCGAAGGCCTGGCGCGGCTCACCGACAGCTACCTGCGGCTGATGACCGAGGCGGGCCTGATCCCGCCGGGGCTGCGCGATGCGGCGCTGACGGTGCCCCTGCACCTGCGGCCCGAACTGCCAGCCACGCCCCGGCCGGACTTTGTGCAGCGCAAGGCCGCAACCGCGCTGCGCACCCACATCTCCACCCTGCTGAACGTGCCGCGCGCCTACGACCTGGAGCGCATGGACATGGAGGCCGAGACCACGCTGGATGCGAATGCTCAGGCGCTGGCGACAGGGGTGCTCACGAGCCTGCGAGCGCCCGCCGCGGCCAAGGCGGCAGGGCTGTACGGCCAGCACCTGCTCGATACGGGTGCCAACCCGGCGCCGCTGATCTACAGCTTCACGCTGTTCGAGCGCGGCGCGCAAGCCAACCTGCTGCGCGTGCAGGCCGACAACATCGACCAGCCCTTCGACGTGAACCAGGGCGCGCGGCTGGACCTTGGCTCCACCGCCAAGCTGCGCACGCTGGTGAGCTACCTGGAGCTGGTGGCCGAGCTGCACGGCCGGTGGGGCGAGCTGGGCCCCGCCCAGCTCAAGGCGCTGAAGCCGAGCCCGCGCGACCCGCTGGGTGCGTGGGCGCAGCAGTACCTGCTGCGCGCCAAGGATCGCCGGCTCGCGCCCATGCTCGAGGCAGCCATGGAGCGCAAGTATTCGGCCAACCCGGGCGAGGCCTTCTTCACCGGCGGCGGGCTGCACCAGTTCGAGAACTTCGAGCGCACGCGCAACAACGAATTCATGACCGTGCGCGAAGGCTTCAAGCACTCGGTCAACCTGGTGTTCATCCGACTGATGCGCGACCTGGTGCGCCACCGCATGTTCGGCGGCGCGTCAGACGCCGAGACCATGCTGCAAGACCCTGCGGACCCGCGGCGGCGCGAGCTGCTCGCCCGCTTTGCCGATCGCGAAGGCTCGGCCTACCTGATCCGCTTCTATCGCAAGTACCAGGGCCTGCCGGCCGACAAGGCGGAGGCGCGGCTGCTGCGCGGCATCCGCCCCTCGGCGCCGCGACTGGCCAGCGTGCTGTTCACCATCGACCCGGAGGCCGGCGACGACCGGCTTGACGAACTGCTCACGCAGCGGCTGGGCCGGGAAGCCCCCTCCCCGCGCGCGCTGCGGGCGCTGCGCAGCACCTATGCCGGCCTGTCGCTGGCCGACCGCGGCTACGTGGCGCGCGTGCATCCGCTGGAGCTGTGGCTGGTCGGCTACATGCGGCGCAACCCCGGCGCCACGCTGACCGACGTGCTGAACGCGAGTGCGAGCGAACGGCAAGAGGTCTACGCCTGGCTCTTCAAGACACGCCACAAGAGCGCGCAGGACAAACGCCTGCGCGAGCTGGTGGAGATCGACGCCTTCGCGCAGATCCACCGCTCGTGGCAGCGGCTGGGCTATCCGTTCGAATCGCTCACGCCGTCTTACGCCAGCGCCATCGGCGCATCGGGCGACCGGCCTGCCGCCCTGGCGGAGCTGATGGGCATCATCGCCAGCGACGGCGTGCGGCGGCCGACGCAGCGTGTCGGCGCACTGCACTTTGCGCGCGAAACGCCGTATGAAACGCGCCTGGAGCAGCGCAACGCAAGCGCCGAGCGGGTGCTGCCCAGCGAGGTGGCGGCATCGGTGCGCCGCGCGCTCTTCGAGGTGGTGCAAGACGGCACGGCGCGGCGGCTGAAGGGCGCACTGACGGATGCGAACGGCCGCGTGATCGAGATCGGCGGCAAGACCGGCACAGGCGACCACCGCTACGGGCACAACGGCCGCGGCGGGCATGGGGAGCGCATCATCAGCCGCTCGGCCACCTTCGTGTTCATGATCGGCGACCGCTACTTCGGCACCATCATGGCCTACGTGCCGGAACCCTATGCCGCCCGCTACCGCTTCACGAGTGCGCTGCCCACGCAGCTGCTGAAGTCGCTTGGGCCGCAGCTGCTGCCGGTGCTGGAGCGCAGCGGCTGCGGGGGCGACTGAGCGATGCAACCGATGCGGATCCGTGAACTCGCCACCGGCCTGCAGTTTCCCGAAGGGCCCGTCGCCATGGACGACGGCTCCGTGCTGCTGGTCGAGATTGCCCGCGGCACGCTCACGCGCGTGCGGCACGACGGCCTGGTGCAGGTGGTCGCCGACCTGGGCGGCGGGCCGAACGGCGCAGCCATGGGGCCCGACGGCGCGGTGTACGTGTGCAACAACGGCGGCTTTCGCTGGCACACCGAGGCCGATGGCTGCCACCGCCCGGTGGGCCAGGCCGACGACTATTCCGGCGGGCGAATCGAGCGAGTGAACCTGGCCACGGGCCGCGCCGAGCGGCTCTACGACACGGCTGACGGCGGCGCGCTGCGCGGGCCCAACGACATCGTGTTCGATGCGCAAGGCGGCTTCTACTTCACCGACCTTGGCAAGACGCGCGAGCGCGACATGGACCGCGGCGGCGTGTTCTACGGCCAGGGCGACGGCAGCGGCGCGCATGCCATTGCGCGGCCCGTGATGACGCCCAACGGCATTGCGCTGTCGCCCGACGGCCGCACGCTCTACTTCGCCGAGACCGAGGGCGCGCGGCTCTGGGCCTTCGACATCACCGCGCCGGGGCGCGTGCGCAAGGAAGGCTGGCCCTCACCGCATGGCGGCCGCATGCTGTGCGCATCGCCGGGCGGGCACTACCAGCGCTTCGACTCGATGGCGGCCGATGCGCTGGGCAACCTGTGCGTGGCCACGCTGCTGCACGGCGGCATCACCATCGTCGCGCCGGACGGCAGCAGCTGCGAGCACCTGCCGCTGCCCGACCGCTACACCACCAACATCTGCTTTGGCGGGCGCGACATGCGCACGGCCTACATCACGCTGTCGGGCAGTGGACGGCTGATTGCCATCGACGACTGGCCGACGCCGGGGCTCAGGCTGAACTTCCAGGCCTGATGCGGCGGACGGGCCTCAGACCACGCCCTTCTTCGCATTACCGGTGAGCGACGCCACCGAGGGCACGATCCACTGCCTGTCGTTGAGCATCCGTCGGATGCTTTCGCGCAGCCACTGGTGCGCGGGGTCGACGTGATGGCGCGGGTGCCATGCCATGCGCAGCGGCTCCGATTGCACGGCAATGGGCAGTTCGAAAACCGTGAGGCCGAGCGAAGCAGCCATGCCGCGGGCGGTACGCTCGGGAACGCTGGCGACAAGCTCGGTGCGCGATGCGGCAATCAATGCCGAGAAGGTGCTGGGCACCAGCAGCGTGAGCCGGCGCTGCAGGCCCAGCTGGCCCAAGGCCGCATCTACCGGCGACGGCTCGCCCTGGCGCGGCGTGACGCCGACATGGCGTGCATCGGCATACCGCGCTGCCGTCATCGGCGTTTTCTTCTTCAGGCCCGTGAGCAGCGGATGCCCGGCGCGCACGGCGCCGACCAGTGTCTGCTCCGACAGCACCTGGGTCTCGGTTTCGGGATCAATGCCCCTGAAGCTTCCCACGTCCAGGTCGATGCGCCCTTCGCGCAGCGCACCCGGATCGGCGTAGGTCTCCGGAAGGAACTGGAGCGAGGCCAGCGGCATTTCCATTTCCAGCGTGTGCGACAGGCTGGCCCCGAACACCACCGCGATGCCTTCGGGCGCACGCACCACAAAGCGCCGCCGCACGGTCGCCAGGCTTTGTGCATCCGCGGGTGCGCGCAACGCCTGTGCCTGGGCGAGCAAGGCGCGCACGGGTTCCACCAGCGCCAGGGCGCGCGGCGTGGGCACGAGCTTGCGGCCGGCGCGCACCAGGATCGGATCGCCGAACGATTCGCGGATGCGTGCGAGGGTGTGGCTCATGGCGGGCGTGCTCAAGTGCATGCGCTCGGCGGCCGCTGTGACGCTGCCGGTGGAAAGCAGCGCATCGAGCGCGGTCAACAGGTTGAGATCGTATGTGTTCGCCATATGAAATCATATGTTCAATAGGTTGCACTGTACAAAACCATCGTCGGTTCGGACACTGGCGCTCCTGCTCTCCCTCGATCGGTTCGGTTCCATGAAAGCCCTGCGCACTTCTTCTTCACTCCTGCTGCCGTTTGCCATGCTGGTGCTGACGCTTGTTCTTGCGGCGCTCGACCAGACCATTCTCTCGACCGCGGTGCCCGTCATTGCGCGCGAGCTCCCGGGTGGCTGGCCGCTTGCGTGGGTGTTCTCAGCCTATTTGCTGGCAGCGACGGTGGTCATTGCGCTATACGGGCGCCTGGCGGACGTGCTGGGCAAGAAGCCGATGCTGCTGCTGGCCATCGGCCTGTTCCTGGCCGGCTCGCTGGCCTGCGGTGCGAGCCGCGATGTGCAGCAGCTGGTGCTTGCGCGGGCGCTGCAAGGCGCGGGCGGCGGCGGACTGATGACGCTGGCCATGCTGACCGTTCCCGACCTGTTCGCGCCCGACCGGCGCGGCCGCTACCAGGCGCTGCTCGGCGCGGCTTATGGCGTCTCGACGATGTTCGGCCCGCTGCTGGGCGGCGCGCTGGTCGAACACCTGTCATGGCATTGGGCCTTCTGGATGAACGTTCCGCCGGCGGCGCTTGCCTGGGGGGTGCTGGCATCGACCCTGCCATCGAGCCCGCTGGCGGCGGATGCATCGGCTGCGGAAGGACGCCAGCGCACGGGCATCGACTGGCTTGGCGCGGCGCTGCTCACGGCCGCTCTTGTCCTGCTGCTGTTGTCCACGCAGCACGGGCAGCTGAATCTGCCTGAACGTGTTTCGCTCTGGCTTCTGCTGGGCCTCGGGGTCAAGTTTGCACTGGCCTTCATCTGGCGGCAGAAGCGCGCCGCGCATCCCCTGCTGCCGCTGTCGCTGTTCGCACGGCCGGCCTACGCGGCGGTCAGCTTCATCGGAATGGCCACCGGCGTTGCGCTCTATGCGGCCGTGGTGTTCTTGCCGCAGTACCTGCAGATCGGCTTGCACCTGTCGCCTACCGGTTCCGCGTGGCATCTGCTCCCTTTGATGGCGGGCATCACCGTGGCCGCTGTGACCAGCGGCAAGCTGCTGCGCGCGCCGAGGCCTCCCGCTGCGGTGGCGCGTGTGGCCTGCGTACTGATGCTGCTGTCCTTCGGCCTGATGGTGGGCGTGCTGCGCTGGGTTCCGACCGAACCCCTCGCGCTGTCGGCCGCCCTGCTGCCGCTGGGCCTCGGGCTGGGGCTGCTCTTTCCCATCGTCACGGTGGTGGCGCAGCGCGTGTCGCCCGCGCAGTACATGGGCATTGCGACGGCGGCGCCCATCATGCTGCGCAGCCTGGGCGGCGCGGCAGGTGTGGCACTGCTGGCGGCGCTGCTCACGCACCTCGTCAAGCAGGAGCTTGCCGCGCCAGGTGGGCTGGCGCGCGGCGCAACGGCGGATGCCGTCGCGGCAGCCCTGGGCCACGGGCTGCAATCGGTGTTCGGCTGCGCAGCGGTGGCCGTTCTTCTGGCGCTGGTGGCTTCGCGCTGGCTGGTGCGGGCGCGGCCTCCCGAGCCGCTTGCGAAAGAAGGCCTGCTCGAACCGGCCTCGTAAGGCAGGCCGGGCCTTGTGCAGTGGCGCAGATCCTCAGGGCGATGGATGCGCCGCGTGGCTGTGCAGCACACGCGCCGTGTGACGCGCGATCACCGCTTCTTCGTCGGTCTTGAGCACCCAGGCGCTGACGGGGCTCCGCGCCGTGGTCAGCCGCGCCGCGCCGGCCGCATTGGCGGCCGCATCGACGTCCAGCCCGAGCCAGGCGCAGCCTGCAAGGATGCGCTCGCGCAGCGCGACGGAGTTCTCGCCGATGCCGCCCGTGAGCACGATCGCGTCGACACCGCGCAGCGCCGCGGCCAGGCTGCCCATCTGCTGCACCACCTGCTCGACAAAATGCGTGACGGCCTCCGCCGCGGCGGGCTGCCTGGAGGCTTCGAGTTCGCGCATGTCGCTGGACACGCCCGAGAGACCGAGCAACCCGGACTCGCGGAACAGCAGCTTCTCCACCTCGTCGGCCGACAAGCCGCGCGAACGCATCAGGTACAGCACCACGGCCGCGTCCAGGCGGCCGCAGCGCGTGCCCATGGTGAGGCCGTCGAGCGGAGAAAAACTCATGGTCGTGGCGACCGACCGGCCCTCTGCAATGGCGCACATCGACGCGCCGTTGCCCAGGTGCGCGACGATCACGCGCTGCTGCGTAAGCTGCGGCGCAAGCTCCGCGAACTGCGCCACGATTGATTCGTAGGACAGGCCGTGAAAGCCGTAGCGCCGCACGCCTGCGTCGTGCAATGCGCGCGGCAACGCAAAGCGGCGGTTCACGTCGGGCTGCGCCGCATGAAACGCGGTGTCGAAGCACAGCACCTGCGGCACCGCCCCAAACGCCTGCATGGCGGCGCGCACGCCGGCAAGGTTGTGCGGCTGGTGCAAAGGCGCCAGCGGCTCTAGCGCCTTCAGTTCGTTCAACACCGCATCGTCGGCGCGCACCGGCTCGACGAAGTTCACGCCGCCATGCACGATGCGATGCCCGACGGCTGCGATGCGGCCACCGCCGCCTTGCCGGGCATGCCAGTCGAGCAGCGCGGCCAGCGCACCAGGGTGCGAGCGCTGGTCGCCTTGCAGTTCGGCATCGTGCAGCGTGCGGCCGTTTGCATCGTGCACGCGAAGCCGTGCCGCGAGCCCGGCGCCCAGGCCGTCGGCCTGGCCCGACCATCGTGCGGTGGGCAGCGCGCCGGCGTTGGACGCCACATCGAAGAGCGCCACCTTGATCGACGAAGACCCGGCATTGAGCGTGAGCAGCAGCGAATCGGCCATTGCCACTTTATAAACCGCCGCCGCCCGCACGGACATGCTCAGGCGCCGGCCGGCGCGTGCTTCAGCGTGAAGAGACCGACATCGACCCGCCCCGACCGGAAGCCCGCCTCGCAGTAGCACAGGTAGTACTCCCAGAGCCGCTTGAACGCGGCATCGTAGCCCAATGGCTCGATGGCCGGCCAGGCTGCCAGGAACCGGTGCCGCCATTCGGCCAGCGTGGCCGCATAGCTGGCGCCGAACGATTCCGCGCGCTCCAGCGTGAGCCCGGCGCGGGCCGCCTCGGCATCGAGCGCACCCACCGACGGCAGCATGCCGCCCGGAAAGATGAAGCGCTGGATGAAGTCGGGGCTGCGGCGGTAATGGTCGAAGTGCGCATCGGCGATGGTGATCACCTGCACCACGGCCACGCCGCCCGGCGCCAGGCGCTTGCGCAGCGTGTCGAAGTACACCGGCCAGTAGCGCTCGCCCACGGCCTCGAGCATTTCGATGGACACGATGCGGTCGTAGCAGCCTTCCACGTCGCGGTAGTCCTGCAGGCGCAGGTCGACGCGCGGCGACAGCCCCTCTTCATCGGCACGCCGGCGCGCGTGCGCGAGCTGCTCGGTGGAGAGCGTGAGGCCGGTCACGTGCGCGCCGTGCGTGCGGGCCAGCGCCAGGGCGAGCGCGCCCCATCCGCAGCCAATCTCTAGCACCTTGGCGCCGGGCGCGGGCGCGAGAAGTTCGGCAATGCGCGCGACCTTGGCGGCCTGCGCCTCTTCGAGCGATTCGCTGCCGGTGGCGTACAGCGCGCTCGAATAGATCATGTCGGGATCGAGCCATCGGGCATAGAACGCGTTGCCCATGTCGTAGTGGAATGAGATGTTCTGCCGGCTGCCCCGGCGCGTATTGGCGCGCAGCCGGTGCACCGCGCGGCCGAACCATTTCGCCGGCAGCGAGGCTTCGAAGACGCGCCCCCAGCCCGACTCGTTGCGAATGCCGAATTCGAGCAGCGCCGCAAGGTCCGGGCTCGACCAGTCGCCGTCGCGGTACGACTCCGCCAGGCCGATGTCGCCGCGCAACAGCATGCGCGCGAGCGGCCGCCAGCGGTGCAGACTGATGGCCGCGTGCGGGCCTTCGGCCGCGCCGCGCCCTTCCACGCGTTCGCCATTGGGCAGCTCCACTGCAATGGCGCCGCAACGCACGCCGCGCAACAGGCGCACCAGCAGCCGCCGCAGCGGCCTGCGGGTCCAGGCCGCAGGGGCGAACGCCGTGGGCGCGCAAAGGGTATCGGCCTGCAGGCCGCGGGACGGAGAAGAAGAAGGTGAAGTGCTCATGAGTCCTTGGTTCCAACGATGCTCACCGGTTGCGCGGGCGCGGGCGGGCACCGGCGAAAGCGCGCGCCCTTGATCCACAGGCGCAGGGCTTCCCAGTGAATGGCGGCCACTACTTTCAGAGTCAGCAGCGGGTGCGAGACGAAGACCCGCGCCAGCGCGGCATCGCCGAGCGGCCTGCGCCGCGCATCGAAGCGCGCGACGAGCACCGGGCCTTGCGCGTCCGACGCAGTAATGCCGACGCCGAGCCCCTCGCGTTGCGCGCCGGGCAGCTCGACACGGAAGGCATAGCGCATGTCGAGGTCGAGAAAGGGCGACACGTGGAAGTGCTTGGCGCAGTGCTGCGCGATGCGCTCGCCGTGGCGCTCGGCTTCGTCCACCGGGATCAGGTAGCTGTGGCGCTGGCCGAAGGTGTTGCTGACCTCGTAGAGCACGGCCTGGAGTCCGCCATCCGGATGGTCGCAAAAGTAGACGCTCAGCGGATTGAACACATGCCCCAGGATGCGCGGCATGCTGAGCAGCCGGATCGCGCCGCCGGTGCGAAGGCCGGCCGCATGCAGCTGCTGTTCCACGTGCGCGCGCAAGGCCAGCCCATTGCCCGCGCCGTAGTCGCGCTCGTGCAGGCTGAACAGGTTGAAGCGGTTGAACGAAAAGAGCCGCAGCCGCTGCGAGAGCGCGGGCAGCTCGTCAATGTCCACCAGCATCGAGAACACGCGATAGCGCAGGTGGTGGCGCGCCGGGCGCAGCCGCTGGTGCATGACGCGCCCGACGTAGAGCGCGGAATCGTTCTTCAAGCGGCCTCCGCGGCCACGGCGGGGCGCAGCCGGATACGGCCCGATTCGTTGGCCACGTTCCATGGCCGGCGCACGCCGCCGAGCGCTTCCGCCACGGCAAGGCCCGCCTGCAGCCCGTCCTCGTGAAAGCCCGAACCGAAGTACGCGCCGCAGAACCAGGTGCGGCGCTGGCCCTGCAGCGACCAGAGCTCGTCTTGCGCCTGCATGGCGCGCGCGTCGAACACCGGGTGCTCGTACATCTCGCTGCGGATCACGTGGCCGGGGCGGGGCTCCCGCACCGGATTGAGCGTGAGAAAGAGCGGCGTGCTCTCCGGAATGGCTTGCAGCCGGTTCATCCAGTAGGTGACGCACGGCGGCTCGGCCCGTCCGCGGTCGGCCGCGTAGTTCCAGCTCGACCAGACGGCGCGCCGCCTGGGCATCAGGGCCGCGTCGCTGTGCAGCACCGCGCGGTTGCGGCTGTAGCCGAAGGCGCCCAGCAGCCGCGCCTCGGCACTGCTCGCGTCGGGCAAAAGGCGCAGCGCCTGGTCGGCGTGGGTGGCAACCACCACGTGATCGAAGCGCCGGGGAACCGCCGCCCCTTCCGCACGCACGAAGACGGCGTCGGCCTCGCGCCGCACGTCGATGGCGGCGTTGTCCAGCCGCAGCCGCTTGCCGATGGCTTCGGTGAGCCGTTGCACATAGCGTGCGCTGCCGCCGGTCACGGTGCGCCACGCGGGGCGATCGCCAAGGTCGAGCAGTTGGTGGTTCTCGCAGAAGCGCACGAAGGCTTCGGTCGGGTAGTCGCCCATGCGCGCGGCGGGGGCCGACCAGATCGCGGCGGCCATCGGGTACAGGTGGTCGTCGCGGAAGGCACGCCCGTAGCCGCGCGCATCCAGGTAGCTGTCGAGCGGCTGCAGCCCAAAGCGCGCGGCGTCGGCCGGTGCCTGCCGGTAGAAGCGCACGAGGTCGCGCAGCATCGACCAGAACCGCGGGCTGACAATGTTGGCGCGCTGCGCGAACAGGCCGCGCAGGCCGCTGCCCGAATATTCCAGCGCGCCGCCGTCCAGGCTCACCGCAAAAGACATTTCGGAGGGTTGCGTGGCCACGCCCAGGTGCGCGAACAGCGCCGTGAGATTGGGATAGGCCGCTTCGTTGTAGACGATGAAGCCGGTGTCGACGGAAACCATGCCCGCGCCGGTGCCCACCCGCACGGTGTTGCTGTGACCGCCCGGCCGGCTGTCGGCCTCGTAGACCGTGACGCGGTGCCGCTGCGACAGCAGCCAAGCCGCCGACAAGCCCGAGATGCCGCTGCCGATGACGGCGATGTCCAGCGCCGGTCCGCCGGAGGCACGGGCGGGCGGCAGGGGCGCGTCGGGGGCGGCGGCAAGGGTCATGAAAGCTCCGGAAACAACATGTGCCCACTTGTACGCGGCGGCGGCGGGTTTGGATTTCCGTGCCTTCAATTTGCGCCTGCTGTGATCTAATGCCGCCGGCGGTGCGTAGGAGCAGCATGAACACCGCCCGACACCCCCAGGACCCGGTCCTCTCGCGGACCCGACCGCGAGCGCCCTGGCTGTCGATCGTGACACTGCATCAGGGCCGCGACGCGATGCCGACAAGCGAAGAACTCAACAGCCTGGCCGAAGCCGTGGCCCGCAACGCCGACAGGCAGGCCTTCGCCGCGCTGTTCAAGCATTTCGCGCCGCGCGTGAAGTCCTACCTGATGCGGCTCGGCACTTCCGAGGGCCTGGCCGAGGAAATGGCGCAGGAAGCCATGGTGAGCGTCTGGCGCAAGGCGCCGAGCTTCGACGCCGGCCGCGCCAATGTCTCGACCTGGATCTTCACCATTGCGCGCAACCTTCGGGTGGACCATTTCAGGCGCATCGGCAACCGCACGGCCGAGGCGGACGAACTCGACGGCGACGACATGCCCGACACCCTCCCGCAACCCGACGAACTGCTGCTGACGCGGCAGCGCGAGGCCGGCGTGCGCGAGGCCATCGCGCAGCTGCCCGCCGAGCAGGCGCAGGTGCTGCGCCTTTCTTTCTACGAGGAGCAGCCGCATTCGCAAATCGCACAGGTGCTGGGCCTTCCGCTCGGCACTGTCAAATCGCGCGTGCGCCTGGCCGTTCGCCACCTGCGCCGGCTGCTCGACGGACTCGAACCATGACCATTCAACACCACCCCGGCGACGAACTGCTGCTGGCCCATGCGGCAGGCAGCCTGGAGCGCGGGCATTCGGTGGTCGTCGCCAGCCACGTCGAAGGCTGCGCGCATTGCCGCGAGCGCATGCGCGACTTCGAAACGGTGGGCGGCGCCCTGCTCGATGAATTGCCCCCCCAGGCGATGGCGCCCGATGCGCTTGCGCGCACCCTGGCGGCCATCGATGCGCCGCCGCAGCCCCGGCCACAGCCCGCCCCTGTGCCGCAACCCCCTCTTCCGCCCGGCATGGCCTGGCCGCGCTCGCTGGCCGGATGCCCCGCCACCCGCTGGCGCTGGCTGGGGCCGGGCATGCGCTGGAGCCGCGTGACGCTGCCGGACGATCCCGCGGCCAACGTGTTTCTGCTGCGCATCGGCGCGGGCAAGAACCTGCCGATGCACACCCACAGCGACTCCGAGCTCACGCAGGTGCTCTACGGCACCTTCCATGACGGCCGTGCGATGTTCGGCCCCGGCGATTTCGACGAGGCCGACGGGAGCTTTCATCACCAGCCGGTGGTGCAGGCCGGCGGCGAATGCATCTGCCTGGCCTCGGTGCGCGGACGGGTCCTGTTCAACGGCGTGATCGCGCGCACGCTGGGCGCGCTGGTGGGCATGTAGCCCACGCGGGCAGGCCTGTCGCGGCTTGCAGCGGCCTCAGCGGCCGGCGGTTGCAGCCAGCGTGATCCGGGCCGCCGCGGCCGCAGCCACGGCGGTGACGAAGGTACCCCAGCACAGGTCGGCAATCGTCACCGTCCACGACCAGCCCTTGAGCGTCGCCTGGTTGGTCAGGTCATAGGTCGCATAGGCCATGAGCCCGAGCAGCGCGCCGAGCCCGAGCGCCGTGAGCCAGCGTCCGCTGCCGAGCGCGGGCGACACCGCGAACACCACCACGCCGGCCAGGTAGATCGCGTAGAACGCCGCGGCCGGGCCGAGCGCAAAGCGATCGAGCATCAGGTGGCCGAGCGCCGGGCGATAGAGCCGGTCGGCCATGAGGGTGAGCCAGATGGCGTCGAGCACCAGAAAGACCACGGCAGCGGCTGCGTAGGCGATGGCGAATTGCCGAAGGGACATGGGAACACTCCTGTTCGGATCAGAAAAAATCGAGGGCACCGCAAAGGCGCGGCGGACCGTTGCGCTCCGTGCCGCGGCTCACTTCAGGCGATACGACAGCTTGCGCCCGCCATCCACGGTCGAATCGAGCCCCAGCCATTCGCCCTCGGCCGAATACCAGACGTCGATCGGCTGCGCCGGCCCGTCGATGCGCCAGCGCGTGGCGGCCACGCGCCGGCCGCGCACCTCGAGCGCGCCGCCGCCCGCGCCCCGCACCTGCACGCTTTCGCTGCGGCCCGTCTGCGCATTGAGCAGCCGCGCCTGCCGCTGGATGGCGGGGTTCCAGTAGGCGAAGCTCATCACGCAGCCCTTGAGCGCCTGCGTGCCTGCATCGGTGACCACCGCGAGACTGTCGCCCTCGGCTTCGGCCCGCACGCGGCTCGGCTTGCCGTCGTCGTCGGTCGTCGCAGTGAGTTCGCTCAGGCAGTCGCCGCGCCAGTTCTCGACCGCGCGATGCCGGTAGCGGTACACGGTGAGGCCCAGCAGCTTGACGCTGAAGCTGGCCTCGCTGACCACCTTGCGGGCATTGTCGGGCCCGGCCACGCTGAAGCGATGCTCGCCGATCGGCTTGTCGTCGAGAAAGACGCTGAAGTTCCATTCGTTCGCGTGAACGGCAATGGGCGCCGACGCGCAGGCGGCCAGCGCCGCGGCGCGCCGCAGCCAACCATTCGCGTTCCGCTTCATGGCGTCTCCTTGCGCACAGGGCCGGGCACGAAGGCGTTGGTGCGCGCCATGTAGGCGCGGTATGCCGGGCGCCGTTCGGCGATGTCTTTCTCGAGCAGGCTCACACCCGAAACCTTCAGCAGCAGCACGGTCATGAGCACGGGCGACGCGGCGCTCCATGCGCCGCTCCAGCCTGAACCCGCCACGGCCACGAGCCACAGCCCCCACCAGACGCAGGCCTCGCCGAAATAGTTGGGGTGCCGCGTGTAGCGCCAGAGGCCGCGGTCCATCACCTGCCCCGCGTTCGCGCGGTCGGCCTTGAAGCGCGCCATCTGCGCATCGCCGACGGCCTCGAAGCCTAGGCCGAAGACGGCAAGCGCAAGGCCGGCCACGTCGAGCACGTTCAACGTGGGGCTGCCCGCCATGCCGGCCAGCAGGGGCGCCGAGACGATCCAGGCGAGCACCGCCTGCAAGCCGAACACGAGCCAGAGGCTCTTGAGGCCGAAGTTGGGCTGGTTGCGCTCGCGGATCATGCGGTAGCGCCGGTCTTCGCCATGGCCCCAGTTGCGCCGCGTGATGAACAGGCTCAGCCGCAAGGCCCATGCGGCAGCCACCAGCAACATGCAGGGTCCGCGCATTCCGGCCTGCGGTTGCAGCAACAGGAAATAGACCGCCCCCGCGCCCGCGATGCAAAGGGCCCAGACGCGATCGACCAGGCTCGCGTCGCGCCGCAGCAGGCTTGCGATCCAGGTGGCGAATGCCACCGCAGTTGTGAATGCGAGCCCGGCGAGGGCTGCGCCGGCAGCCGTCATGCGCGCCGCTCGAACAGGTAGTGGCTCACCCACCAGCGCTGGCCGTTCTCGAAGCCGAAGAGCTCGGCCACGGACATGAAGAACAAGCGCCAGCGGGTCCACCACACCTCGGCGCCGTCGCCGTAGGTCTTGCGGAAAAGCGGGAACAGCATGTTGCGGCGGCCGTCCATGTTCCGCAGCCACGCCTCTGCGGTGCGCTGGTAGTGCGTGCCGTCCCAGCGCCATTGCTCGATCACGCGCAGGTCGTCCTGGCAACGCAACGCAAGGTCGTCGCTCGGCATCATGCCGCCGGAAAAAAAGTGCCGGCTCATCCAGTCGCTCGCGTCGCGCTCCTCGAAGGCATAGGGCGCGTCGCGGTGCGCGAACACATGCATGAAGAAGCGGCCTTCGGTCCGCAGCCAATGCGCCACGTTGGCAAAGGCACGCGGCCAGTTGCGCAGGTGCTCGAACATCTCCACCGACACGATACGGTCGAAACGTTCCGCCGTGTCGAAGCGGTTGAAGTCGCGCGTGATCACGCTTAGGTTGTGAAGTCCCAGCCGCGCGGCTTCGATCTCGATGTATTCGCGCTGCGAGTGCGAATTGGAAAGCGCCGTGATGCGGCTTGCGGGATAGTGCTGCGCCATCCAGAGCGACAGCGAGCCCCAGCCGCAGCCCAGCTCCAGCACGTCCTGCCCGTCGCGCAGGTCGGCGCGGGCGCAGGTCGCCTCGAGCGCCGCGGCCTCGGCCTGGGACAGCGCGTCCACACCCTCGGGCCAGAAACAGCTGCTGTACTTGCGGTGCCGGCCCAGCACCGCGCCGAAGAAGCCGGCCGGCACTTCGTAGTGCTGCTCGTTGGCCTTTTCGGGCAAGGGGGCGAGCACGGCCGCGCGCATGTCGCGCAGGAAGTCGCGGGTGAGCTCTGCGGTGCCACTGGCGGCGCCGCCGTGCAGCTCGGCCAGCCGCGCCTTCAGCAGGCGGCGGATGCCCAGGCGAACGAGCCGGTCGGGCACCAGGCCCTGCTCGACCGAACGGATGGCGAATTCAGTGGGTTGCGGCATGCGCATGGGTCCTTGTTCGTGGCACGGGAGCGGTGCCGCCACGCCCTATACGCAGGACTTGCCCGGCTGGATCTGCGGCTTTTTGCCAGAACTGGAACAATGCAGCCACATGGACGGCCTCGATCTCATCAAAACATTCCGCGAAGTGGCGTTCCGGCGCAGCTTCTCCCGCGCAGCCATCTCGCTCGGCATGTCGAAAGCCACTGTCAGCCGCTACGTGGCCGAGCTGGAGGAGCGCAGCGGCGTGCGCCTGCTCAACCGCTCCACGCGTTCGCTGAGCCTCACCGATGCCGGACAGGTGCTGCTCGACCGCAGCGCCGAGCTGGTGAACATGGCCGAAGCCACGCTGAACGACCTTCAGGCCCATGCCTCGCACCCGCGCGGACGGCTGCGCATGAGCGCGCCGCACGGGCTCATCGCGGGCTGGCTCTCCGACGTGATCGCGGAGTTCATCAAGCTCTATCCCGAGGTGTACGTGAGCCTGGTGTTCACCAATAGCGAGATCGACCTGATCGAGGAAGGCATCGACATCCACCTGACCGGCGGGCGCATCGACGACATGAACCTGATCGTGCGGCGGCTGGTGCCCTTCGACATGGTGGTTTGCGCGAGCCCGGCCTACTGGGCCCGGCGCGGCATTCCCCGGCTGCCCGAAGACCTCGCGCGCCACGACGTGCTGAGCTATTCGGCCAAGCCCACCACCCACCTGCCCTTCGAGACCGACGGCAAGGCCGTCGACGTGCCGGTGCACAGCCGCCTGGAGGCCAACGACGCGATCGCGCTCATCGAACTGGCGCTGCGCGGCGCAGGCGTGGCCTACGTGCCGGAGCCGCTGGCGCAGTCGCACCTGGAGCGCGGCGCGCTGGTGCCGGTGCTGCGCGAGCACATGCCGCACGACCACTGGCTGTATGCGGCGTACTCGCAGCGGCGCCACAACAGCGCGGCCATGCGCACGATGCTCGACTTTCTCGAGCAGTCGATGGGGGCGGCCGGCGAGCCGCCGGTGTTCCCGCCGATGCCGCGCGCGGAAGCGGCTGCGTGCACGCTTTCGAGAGCGCGCCCGGTCGTCCCGGTCGCCACTGAAACGGTGGTGGACCGCACGGAGAGGCTGCTGCGCCAATCCTGAGGGTCGCCGTGGCAAGGCCGGCTCGTGTTGCAATCGCAGGCATGACCACCTCTACTGCTTCTCTCGTGATCCGCCCTCCCACGCAAGACGACTACGCTGGATGGAAGCCGCTATGGGACGGCTACAACGCCTTCTACAAGCGCGAAGGCCCCACTGCATTGGCCCGCGAGATCACCCAGGCCACATGGCAGCGCTTCTTCGATGCCTATGAACCGGTGCACGCGCTGGTTGCCGAGCGCAACGGCCAGTTGGTGGGGCTGACGCACTACCTCTTTCATCGCAGCACCACGCGGATCGAGCCGGTCTGCTATCTGCAGGACCTGTTCACGCTGCCTTCGGAGCGCGGCCGGGGCGTGGGACGCCAGCTGATCGAGGGTGTTTGCGCGCATGTCAAAGGCGTGGGTGCGCACCGTCTCTACTGGCAGACGCACACCACCAATGCGGCCGGGCGCAAGCTCTATGACAAGGTCGCCACGCACGACGGATTCATCGTGTACGGCACCTTCGTCTGACGCGCTGCGCGCCTCTGCGTATCGTCAGTACTTGATGGTGATTCCGGCCTTCACGCCGTTGTTGCTCTTGCCGTCCGAGAGCACGCCGCCCGTGAGCGAGACGTTGCCGCCCGTGCTCGCGCCCAGCGAATAAGTGGGCCGGGGGGTGGAAGTGTCGGTGCCGATGTAGGTGCCGCTGCCGTCGGGGCGCTGCACGCCGACGGTGGCGCCCTTGGTGTAGGCCGAAGTCTCGGTGGAATTGACGTTGGGCGCCACGTAGATGGTGCCTTTCTCGTCACTGTCGACGGGCACCTTCACGGGGTCCGCCATGGCAGCGGGGGCGGCCCAGCACGCGGCCGCGCCCAGGCACGCAAGGATCAGTTTGCTCATCCCCCAATCCTCGGGGCTGGGCGCCGCCATGCCTGTAGGACAAGAGGAGGCGCGCGGCCGCCCTGCCCGTCGGCGGCAGGCGATTTGTCACGCTTGCGGCCGGTCGCGGTGGGACGCTTGTCTCGCCCAGGAAGTGACGCACGGCTCATGTGCGCAGGCGCCGCGATTCCTACAGTGAATCCATGGCGAAACGCCCGTGCCCGACGTGGGGAACGGGCGGCGCCAGTCGGCCATTTTCACCGGGGACACGCATGGAACCGCAAGAACCGCGGCCAAGAAATTTCACGAACCTGCTTCGCGAAGACGCAGGCATGTCTTTCATGGAATTCGCCCTGCTTGCTTCGCTCGTGGTGGTCGTTTGTTTGCTCCTTGTGCTTGCAGCGCGGCGCGCCGCCTGAAGGCACCACAGACCGATCGACAGGAAGGTGAACCCATGAACAGGTTATTTCGCACTCTCTGGAACCCCGCCCTCGGCGCGTGGGTGGCCGCGCCCGAAACCGCGCGCGGCCCGGCACGCTCGGCCGGTGCAGGCGCAAGCGGGGCCTACCGCCCGGCCGCGCTATGCGGGCTGCACGCCATCGCCATCGCGGTGCTTTGCCTGGGCGCCTCGGCGGCACTGGCGGCCGGCGGCGCCGGCGGCCAGCCCACCAATACCGACCTGCATGGCGGGTCCGGCGGCAGCGACGGCAGCGGTGGCACCGGCGGCCTCAATGACGTGAACCTCGGCGCGAACGGAGGCACCGGCGGATCGTCGACGGAAGCGGGCGTGACAGCGGGTTCCGCGGCGAGCATCGGCTCGTTCGCGGGGGCGACCGCGGGCGCGGGGGGTGCGGCGGGAGCCTCGGCGGGGGCCGATGGCGCAGCGGGCGAATCGCAGACCGGCGGGTTTGGCGCCGGCAACGGCTATGGCGGCGGAGGCGGCGGCGGGTACTACGGCCTGGCGATCAGTTCCAGCACCTCCGCCACGTTCGGGAATTTCACAGGAGGCCGCGGCGGCGCGGGCGGCGACGGCTTCTGGGCGGCCGGCGGCGGCGGTGCGGGGGGATACGGGTCCACGCTGATCGGTCCGATCGGCGACTATTTCGCGTCAGGCAACTCCACCGGAGGTGCGGGCGGCAAGGGTGGCGATGCGTATTCGCAAGGCGGTGGCGGCGGCAGTGGGGGCGGCGGGTTCTTCCTGCGCGCGACGACGCCGGGATTCACCTTCGGCAACAGCGGCGCCATTACCGGGGGCGCCGGCGGCGCCGGTGGCTCCGAGCTGCTGCCAGCCCGCTTCAATGCCGCGGGCGGCGGCGGTGGTGCCGGGGGGCACGGCGTCACGCTGGCGGGCACCACGGTGAACGTCAACAACGCCGGCCAGATCACCGGCGGCGCCGGTGGGACCGGCGGTGCGAGCGGCGGCGGCGCGGGCGGCAGCGGTGCGCCCGGCAGCGGCGGCGACGGCGGCATCGGCCTTTGGTCCACCGGAGCGGGTGCCACGCTCGTCAATGGCGGCACCATCGCCGGAGGAACCGGCGGCACTGGCGGCGCCAACAGCAACGGCGGTGCGAGCGGCGCCAACGGTGCCGGCGGCGAGGGCGTGACGGGCGCCAACCTCTTCATCACCAACAACGGCACCATTGCCGGCGGCCTGGCTGGGGACGGTGCCACGCGCGCCGCGGCCGTGAGGTTTACCGGCGGCAGCAACAGCCTGACCGTGAACGCGGGTTCGTCGCTCGCGGGTGCCATCGGCATCGACAGCGGGGCTGCCGCGAGCGTGATCGCAGGCGCCGACGGCCTGAACATGGCCAATGCGTTGCGGATCGACGGCACGGGCACCATCGACACCCGCGGCTACGGCATGACGTGGTCGGGCCCGATCTCGGGCAGCGGCGGGCTGGTGAAGGGCGGCGCGGGCACGCTGACGCTCGGCGGGAGCAGCACGTACACGGGTCCCACCAACGTCGCCACCGGCACCCTGCGCGCGGGCGCGGCCAACACGCTCAGCAGCGCCAGCGCCTTCACCGTCGCGCCCGGCGCCACGCTCGACCTGAACGGCCACAGCCAGACCATCGCATCGATGGCCATTGGCGGCACCGTCTCGCTGCTGAGCAGCGTGCCGGGCGCCACGCTCACTGTGCAAGGCCCCTGGGTAGGCAACGGCGGCACGCTGCGCCTGGGCACGGCGCTGGGCACGAGCAGCAGCCTGAGCGACCGGTTGATCCTGTGCGGGTGCGCGGCCAGCGCGAGCGGCACCACATTCATACAGATCACCAACCTGGGCGGCCTGGGCGCTCTGACCACCGGCAGCGGCATCGAGGTGGTGACCGCGATCGATGGCGCGACGACCACCGCCCAGACCACGCGCAACGCCTTCGTACTGGCGGGCGGGCATGTCGACGCCGGTGCCTACGAATACCGGCTGCACGCGGCCGACGCCACCGGCGCGGGCGAGAACTGGTATCTGCGCTCCGGCATCGTCGTTCCGCCGCCACCGCCACCGCCACCGCCACCGCCTCCTCCGCCTCCTCCGCCACCCCCACCGCCACCGCCGGGGCCACCCGGACCTCCGGCACCGCCCGCCCCTCCGGCACCTCCGGCGCCGCCGCCGGACGGTGGCCGCGAAGGCAATCCGCTGGGCGAGGACGGCGGTACGCCCGGCGGCGGCGTGACGGTGCCCACCTATCGCGTGGAAGTGCCGCTGTATGCCGCGCTGCCCGAGCAGTTCCGCCAAGCCAACCTGGCCATGGTGGGCAACCTGCACCAGCGCGTGGGCGACGACACGGGCGACCGCGCCAGCGCCGCGAACGGACAGAGCGACCGGCAGGTCTGGGCACGCATCATCAGCATGGACCGCACCATCGGTCAGGCCGGCACCGTCAGCCCGCGCAGCGAGGGGCGCCTCACGGGCTTCCAGGCCGGCGCCGACCTGTGGGCGAATCCCGCCTGGCATGTGGGCCTCTACGTCGGCGAGCTGGAGGGCCGCATGGACGTGAACGGCTTCGCGCGCGGCCTGCCCAACTACGCGGTCGGCTCCAGCGAACTCCGGAGCCAATACCTCGGCGCCTATGCCACCTGGAAGAACGACAACGGCCTGTACGTGGACGGCGTGCTGCAGGCCGGCCGCCACCGCTACACCGCGTCGACGGCGCTGGGATCCGCTGGCTCGGGCGAGGGAGACAGCCTGCTGGCCTCCATCGAAGTGGGACAGGGCTTCCGCATCTCGCCGGAATGGATCGTCGAGCCACAGCTGCAACTGGTGCACCAGCGCGTGAGCCTGGACGACACGCACATCGTCGGCGCGGTGGTGCAGCAGGACAGCCACAGCGGCTGGCTGGTGCGCGCCGGGGTTCGCGTCAAGGGCGAGATGACCACGAGCGCCGGCCCGCTGCAACCCTATGCGCGGCTGAACTTCTACCGCAGCAGCAGCGGCACCGACGTGACCCGCTTCATTGGTCCTGCGGGCTACGCCGACATTTCCAGCCGCACCGGCGGCACGAGCACCGAGCTGGCCGCGGGCGCCACGCTGCGGCTCACGCCGGCCATGAGCCTCTACGGAGAAGTCGGCAAGCTGTGGGCCTCAGGGGGCGGGGCGCGCGTGAAGAGCGGGATCAACGCCAGCGTGGGCCTCAAGGTCCGCTGGTGAGGCGCCCCGCGGGCTCTACCCGGCTTGCGCCGGCACGGCCAAGGGCGCAACGGGCATTGCCAGCGGGTTGAGCCCCGGCACCTCGACGCGCGTCAGCGTGTTGCGGTCGGTGTGATGGAAGGGCTCGGCCTGTCCCTGGATCTGCATCACGGTGTCCTGGTCATACGACCAGGTGCCGTCTGGATTGACGGTCACCGTGATGTTCCACGCCACCGTGGTGAAGGCGCGCTCGATGAACGGGTTGGAGACGATGCCGTTCACCAGGCTGCCGCGCTCGGCACTGAGCGTGAAGCGCGTGTCGCCGGCCTTGGCATGGCCGCTGGCCATGGCCACCTGCCCGCGCGGAATGGCCAGCGTGTGCAGCACGGTCTCGGTGGCCGGCTCCCAGAGCCAGTAGCCCACCTGGTCGTGGTACATCTTGGTGAGGCCCGGCTTGTGGATGTAGGTGTGGTAGCGCAGGCCATACAGCAGCTGCGGGCCGTTGGTCTGCGGATCGATCGGCTGCAGCTCGTAGCGCTCGACGTAGACCTGCGTCTTCGGGCCTTCGCGCTTGGGCTTGACATCCACGCCGCGGCTGCCCTCCCAGATGCCGGCCATGGCGCGCAGCGGTCCGAGGTTGGCCAGCGTGTCGGGATCGGCAGCGGGTTCGGTGTAGATGTCTTCGGTCGGGTTCATGGTGGACTGCCGGTCGTGGTGATCGTGTGATCGTGGTGGGGGTTCGGATTCTGATCGCCGGGCCGGATGCGCCCCGGCGCACGCGCTAGTCGTTTTTCGATGGTGCGGTCTCGGGCGCCGCCAGCACCCTGTCGATGCGGCGCCCCTCCAAAGCGGCGATCTCGAAACGCCAGCCCGCGCATTCGATGACCTCGCCGGTTTCGGGCAGGTGGCCCGACACGGCCATGAGCAAGCCCGCGACGGTGTTGTAGCGCCCCCGCTCCTCGTCCGGCAGCTCGCGGATGCCGAGCCGCGCGCGCAACTCGGAGACGGGCATGAGGCCGTCGAGCTCCCACACGCCGTCGGGCCGCTCGCGCGCCCAGGCATCGGTCAAGGTGCCGGGCTGGAGTTCGCCGGTGATGGCTTCGAGCATGTCGCGCGGCGTCATGAGGCCCTGCACCACGCCGTATTCGTCCACCACGAACACCAGCCGGCCGCCGCGCTCGCGGAACTGCTCGAGCAGTTCCATGCCGGTGAGCGTCTCGGGCACGAACACGGCCGGCGCGGCTTCCTGGCCGAGCACGCCGTCGTGGCCGGTGCCCAGGCGCAGCAGGTGCGCCACGCTGATGACGCCCACCACGTCGTCGAGCGAATTGCGGCAGACGGGATACCACGAATGCACGATGTTGAGCGCCCCCGCGTCCGCCACCTTCTGCAGCGCCTCGGCCACGGTGTCCGACGCGTCGAGCCATTCGATGTCGGCGCGCGGCACCATGAGCGACGACAGCCGCCGGTCGTCCAGGTGGAACACGTTGCGCACCATCTGGTGCTCGTGCTGCTCGATCACGCCGGCATCCACGCCCTCCTCCAGGCTGGCCGAGATTTCTTCCTCGGTCATGGAGCGCGCCGCATTGGCGTCGATGCGCAGCAGCTTCAGCACCGCGGCCGTGGCGCTCGCGAGCAGCCACACGAAGGGCTTGGCGGCCTTGGCAAGCCCGCGCATGGGCCGCGACACCCACAGCGCCACGGGCTCGGGATAGAGCTGGCCGATGCGCTTGGGCACCAGCTCGCCGAAGATGATGGTGAAGAAGGTGATGCCGGTCACCACCACCGCGGTGGAAACCACGCTGGCCGTGCCGCGGCCCATGCCCAGGTTCTCCATCCAGACCGCGAGCGGCGCCGCAAAGGCGGCCTCGCCCACGATACCGCTGAGCATGCCGATCGACGTGATGCCGATCTGCACGGTGGAGAGGAAATGAGTGGGTTCCTCCATCAGCCTGAGCGCCGCCTCGGCGCCGGCGTCTCCCGTCTCGGCCAGCGCTGCCAGGCGCGCCCGCCGGCTGGTTGAAAGGGCCATTTCGGACATTGCGAACAACGCATTGAGCGTGGTCAGCAAGGCCAGCAGGAGAACATCCATGAACAGGGGGTGAAAATGAGGACATGGCACTTTACTTGATCGGCGACATCCAGGGCTGCGACGCCGCCCTCCAGCGGCTGCTCGACAGGATCGCTTTTTCCCCCAGCCGCGACACCGTCGTGCTGCTCGGCGACCTCGTCAACCGGGGGCCCGACTCGGCCGCCGTGCTGCGGCGCGTGCAGGGCTACGGCGCCTCGGCGCTGAGCCTGCTCGGCAACCACGACCTGCACCTGCTGGGCGTGGCCCACGGTGCGCGCAAGCCCGGCCGCAAGGACACGCTGGCGGCACTGCTCGAGGCGCCGGACTGCGAAGCGATGCTCGAATGGTTGCGGCAGCAGCACATAGCGCTGCACATGCAGATCGGCGGCGGCGACCTGCTCATGGTGCATGCCGGCGTGCTGCCGCAGTGGACGGTCGGCGACACGCTGGTGCTGGCATCGGAGCTCGAGTCGGTGCTGCGCGGGCCGGCATTGGGCGAGTTCCTGCTCGAGATGTACGGCAACGAGCCGGCGCACTGGAACGACACGCTCACGGGCAGCGCACGGCTGCGCGCCATCGTCAACGCACTCACGCGCATGCGCTTTTGCACGGCCGCGGGCGTGATGGATTTCGATACCAAGGACGGCGCCGCCACGGCGCCCGAAGGCTTCATGCCCTGGTTCGACGTGCCCGGCCGCAAGACCGCGAACGCCACCGTGGCCTTCGGCCATTGGTCCACGCTGGGCTGGCTTTCACGGCCCGACCTGCTCTCGACCGACACGGGCTGTGTCTGGGGCGGATGCCTGAGCGCTGTGCGCATCGGCGCCGCGCTGGACGAACGCGAACTGATCCAGGTGAAGTGCGAGCAGGCGCAGAAGCCCGGCTGAACCTGCCGGGCCCGCAAGCCGTCAGTTGCGCGGTAAACGGAAACGGTCGAGTGCCATGCGCTGCCTGCCTTGCGCGTCGAAATTTTCCGGCGCAAGCCAGCGCTCGAATGCCGTGCGCAATGCCGGCCACTCGCCGTCGGTGATCGAGAACCACGCGGTGTCTCGGCTTCTGCCCTTGTAGACGATCGCCTGCCGGAAGATGCCCTCGAACTGAAAACCCAGGCGCAAGGCGGCGCGCTTCGACGGCTCATTGAAGTTGTCGCATTTCCATTCGTAGCGCCGATAGCCGAGTTCGTCGAAGGCCAGCTTCATCAGCAGGTACTGGGCTTCGGTGGACATCGGCGTCTGCTTCAGCAGCGGAGAAAAAACGACGGCGCCGACCTCGATCGTGCCGTGGGCCGGGTCAATGCGCATCAGCGACAAAGTTCCGACGGCCCGGCCGCTCTGCAGGTCGATGACCGCAAAGTGCATGGGGTCCGCGCTCTGCGCGGCGCGTTCGACATAGGCACGGGTGCTGGCCAGGTCGGCGGGCCGTTCGAAGAACAGGTAGGTCCAGTCGCGAGTGTCGGGTGCCAGGGCATAGGCGGCGTAGAGGTCGTCGGCGTGCCTGGCGGCATCGAGCGGCTCGAGCACGCAGTAGCGCCCGACGATGGGGCGGCGCGGCGGCTGGGAACGGGGCGTCCATCCGGGCACCAGGGGACCGACGGATTGGCCGTATTCGTTGTGGCGGGCTGACATGGGTGGCTTTCGGAAGCAAAGGTAGCGGCAGTGCCGGGGAACGCTAAAGTACGTTCCGCGTGGCGCTACAGGAAGTACCACGGTGTATTCATTTCATGGTGCCACGTTTTTCTTCGCTCATGAGCAATCCTCCCCACCTCGACGCGGCCGCATTGTTCGAATCTCCTCTGGCGCGGGATCGCGAGGCCGGCTCGATGCAGCGCCAGCTGCACGAGCGGCTGAAGCGGGCCATTCTCGACGGCAGCCTGGCGCCGGGCAGCCGGCTGCCCGGTTCACGCGCGCTGGCCGAAGCGCTCGCCATCTCGCGCAACACCGTCACCGCAACCTACGAGCATCTGGCCGCCGAGGGCTATGTGCGGCCGGACCGCCAGGGCACGCGGGTCATCGAAATGACATCGCCGGCGTTGCCGAGACGCGTGGGCAAATCCGCGGGCGCGCCGGCCACTGCGCATCGCCTGGCCGGCATCAAGCCGAGCACGCCCTTCACCACCCCGGACGCGGCCCTGCGCCCGGGGGTGCCCGCGCTGTCGCACTTTCCTTCCGCAGCCTGGCGGGGTGCGCTGGACCGGGCCATGCGAGCCGCCGGCCCGGCCACGCTCGGCTATGGCAATCCGCTGGGCGAAACGCCGCTGCGCGCAGCTATCGCACGGCACCTCGCCATTGCGCGCGGTGTCCGATGCGAGGCATCGCAGGTGGTCATTGCCGAAGGCGCGCAAGAAGCCATCTCCCTGTGCGTGCGGCTGCTGGCGAATCCCGGCGACACGGGTTGGGTCGAAGACCCGGGCTATCGCGGTGCGAAGGCGGCCATGCATGCAGGCGACATGCGCATCGTGCCCGTGCGGGTCGACGCCGAGGGCCTGTGCGCAAGCGCGGGCGACTGGCAGAAGCACCCGCCCCGCCTGGTCTACACCACGCCCTCGCACCAATACCCGGCCGGTGCCGTGCTGAGCATCGCGCGCCGCCTGGCGCTGATCGCAGAGGCCCGCCGGCACGGCGCATGGATCATCGAGGACGACTACGACAGCGAGTTCCGCCATACCGGCGAACCCATCGGCGCCATGCAGGGGCTGGTGGACGACGCACCGGTGCTCTACATCGGCACCTTCAGCAAGACGATGTTCCCGGCGCTGCGGCTCGGCTTCCTGGTGCTGCCGCGGCAGCTCATGGCGGCGGTGCAGACAGCGCTCGGCGAAATGCTGCGCGGCGGCCACCGCCACGAACAGCTGGCCATGGCCGACTTCATTGAAAGCGGGCAGTTCAGCCGCCACCTGGGCCGCATGCGGCGGCTCTACCGCGAGCGGCAGCACGCATTGCGGCTGGCGTTGACGCAGCATCTCGAGGTGCCGCACGAGATCGACGGCGGCTACTGCGGACTGCACCTCACGGTGCGGCTGCCGCCCCGCTTCGACGACCGGCGGATTGCCGCCGAAGCGCTGCGCCATCAACTCGCGCCCGTGGCACTGTCGAGCTTCGCGATCCAGCCGAAGGCGGCGGACAACGGCCTGGTGCTGGGCTACGGCAACACCTCGGCGGAACTCTTCGAACCATTGGTCAAACACCTCTCTCAGCTGGTGCGGTCCGCGGAGCGCGGCCAGGCTTGATCAGCCTTGGGCCGCGACGCCGAAGCCTGTGTCGAAGGTGCCCTTCACATCGAGCGGCTGCTTGATGAGGCCGACCTGGCGGTAGAAGTCGGCCGTGCCCTGCTGGTCGGCAATGACCTGCGCATCGATGGGCACCCACTTCTGCTGTCGTCGCTCGAATTGAAGCTTCGCCGCTTCAGGCGGAATGCCGATGATCCGTGCGAGCGCGGCCGAGTAGGCGTCTGCGTTGCGGTACGACCAGAGCTGCGCCTTCACCACGCGCTGCAGAAAATCTTGCAGCACCGGACGCTTGGCGGCAATGGCCGCATCGGTGGCCGCGAGGTAGCTGAGCCCCGGCAGCAGCCCGCGCCCGCTGACGAGCACGCGCGCGTGTTGGCTGACTTCGGCCATCGCGGTGTAGGGCTCCCAGGTGGCCCACGCATCGACCGAGCCTTGCGTGAGCGCGAGCTTGGCATCGGCCGGCGCCAGAAAGCGGATGTTCACCTCTTCGGGCTTGAGGCCCGCCGCGGTGATGGCCTTGAGCGTGACGTAGTGGCCGATGGAACCGCGGTTGGTCGCAATGCTCTTGCCCTTGAGGTCGGCGGCGGTCTTGAGCGGCGAGTCGGGCCGCACCAGCACCGCCGTGCCGTAGGAATCCGATCGGTTGGCACCGATGGCCTTGACCCGTGTGCCCGCGGCGAGCGCGAAGATGAGCGGCGCATCGCCGATGGGGCCGGAATCGACTGCCGCCGCATTGAGCGCCTCGGCCAGCGGCGCGGCCGCGGGAAACTCGGACCACTGGATGTCGTAGCCGAGGCCTTCGAGGCCGTTGGCCGCTTCGAGCAACGCGCGCAATCCGCCCTTCTGATCGCCGGCCTTGAGCACCAGGCGGCCCTGCGCGCGGGCCTGCAATGAGAAAGCGGGCAAGGCAACAGCCGCGGCAAGGCCCTGCGCGAGCAGCAGGCGGCGCGAGCGGTTCGGGTAGAGGTTCATGCTTTTTTTGACTGGGGGTTTCTTCAAAGCAGCAATTCGGGTTCCGCTTCGACCAGGCCTTCATAGAGGCTGTGGAAGGAATGGATGGCCCCCTCCGGGCCGCCGATCTGGCTGTGGGTGTGGCGCGCCGTCGCCTCGTCGATGGGCTGCGGCTTGCCCGCGGCTTCGGCCAGCAGCTGCGTGTGGCAGGCGTTGTCCAGCGCGATGTACCACCAGGCGGCGGCCTCCACCGTCGGCCCCGCGGTCAGGATGCCGTGGTTCTTGAGAATGGCGCCCTTCCTGTCGCCCAGCGCGTGTGCGATGCGGTCGCCCTCGCTGGTGTCGACCACCATGCCCGTGAAATCGTCGAACAGCGCCACGTCGTCGTGGAACACGCAGCTGTCCTGGGTGATCGTGTCGAGCTTGCGGCCCAGCGTGGACCAGGCCTTGCCGAAGGTCGAGTGCGTATGCGCCGCGGCAATGATCTTCGGGTTGTGCTCGTGGATGGCGGCGTGAATGGCAAAGGCGGCCTTGTTGAGCGGCTTGTCGCCGATCACCGTCTCGCCCTTTGCATTGACCAGCAGCAGGTCGGACACCTTGATACGCGAGAAGTGAATGCCCAGCGGGTTGACCCAGAAATGGTCGGTGAGCTCCGGGTCGCGTGCGGTGATGTGGCCGGCAAGGCCCTGCGCGAAGCCGAAGCGCGCAAACAGGCGGAAGGCGCCTGCGAGGCGCTCCTGCCGGTGGCGGCGCTCGGCCTGCGCGCTGGTGCGAGGCGGGATGGGGTCGAACCAGTATTTTTGCTGGGGGTTCGGGTTGAGCTTGAGCGGCTGGGCCGCATGGCGGTCGATGGAAAGAACGGCACTCATGAACAGGATCTCCTCGGTATCTGGGTATTGCTCCTTCCCCCTTTGGGGGAAGGTCGGGATGGGGGCTCGGCGGCTTCAAGAGCCATGGCAGTGTTCGAGGCCGCTTGCCCCCACCTCTGTCCTCCCTCGGAAGGGGAGGGAGAAAGACCGGGTTCAGGCGGCCTTTCGTTGGGACTGCAGGCGCTGCGCCGCCAACTCACGCGTGCGCGGAATCAACTCGCGCCCGTAATCCGTCGCATCCTCCAGCGGATCGAAGCCGCGGATCAGGAAGGTCGTCACGCCCAGGTCGTAATAGTCGAGCAGCGCGTCGGCCACCTGCTCAGGCGTGCCGACTAGCGCGGTGCTGTTGGAGCGGCCGCCGATTTCCTGCGCGACCGCCGTCCATAGCCGCTTGTCGAGCCGTGAGCCCTTCCCGGCCGCGGTCAGCAGGCGCTTGGCGCCCTCGCTCTGCTGCGGACCGCCGCGGTTGTAGCCCTGCACCACGCGCAGCCGCTTGGTCTCAGCCAGGATGCGCTCGGCGCGCGCCCACGCGGCGTCTTCCGTCTCCGCCAGGATCGGGCGGAACGAAACCGAGAAGCGCACGCTGCGCCCGTGCTTTGCGGCCTCGGCGCGCACGCGCGTCGTGAGTTCGCGCGCCTGGTCGAGCGATTCGCCCCAGAGCGCATACACGTCGGCGTACTTGCCGGCCACCGGAATCGCAGCCTCCGACGCGCCGCCAAAATACACCGGCACATGCGGCTTGCCATTGCGCGCCTGCACCGGCTTCACTTCGGAGAACGCTTTCTGGAAGCGGTAGTGCGCGCCTTCGTGGTCGAAGGGCTTTTCAGCTGTCCATACCTTGTGCAATACCTCGAGGTATTCGTCGGTGCGTGCGTAGCGCTGGTCATGATCGAGCCAGTCGCCGTCGCGGCGCTGCTCTTCGTCAGAGCCGCCTGAGATGTAGTGCACGCCGAGCCGTCCGCCGCTGAACTGGTCGAGGGAGGCGAACTGCCGCGCGGCCAGCGTGGGCGCGACGAAACCGGGTCGGTGCGCGAGCATGAAATGGATGCGCTCGGTGACCGAGGCTGCGTAGGCCACCGTCAGCGTGGCGTCGGGCCCGGTGGAATGGTGCGGCACCAGCACACGGTCGAAGCCCGCGTTCTCGTGCGCCTGGGCAAAGGCGCGCACGTAGTCGCGGTCGATGGCCGGACCCTTGGGGGCATGGATTTCCGAGACCTTCTGGCCCTGGATCATGCCGATGAATTCAACGTCGTTCTGGCTCATGGTGTCCTCGTTTTTTTCAGGATGGATGCGGGGTTGTTCAGGCGGCGGGCAGGCGCAGCGCGCTCTCGAAACTGCGGTCCCACAAGGGCTTCACGTCGGCGGGCCCATCGAGCACGCCGATCTTCAAAAAGGTGTCGGCCACTTCCTGGTGGCTGCGCACCACGGCGTCGGTGACGGGGCCCAGGCTGTAGTCGCCGCTGCGGCCGTTGAAGAGCTCGACCAGGTCGCCGACCGGCACGCGCGTCTCGGCCGATTGCGCGCGCGCATAGGCCAGGAAGTTGCCGTTGATCCATGCAAACGAGCGCTGCAGGCGCTGCAGCAGGTCGCTCAATGCCGCGCGTCGCAGCGCGTCGTCCAGCGCGCGCGGGTTGGCGTAGATGGGGAAGTTGCCCGAGAGATAACCCACGCCTGTCTTGATGGTGCGCGCGCCGTACTGCGTGCGCGCAAGCTGGCCGTTGTAGCCGTAGATGGCCCAGGCATCGAGATCGCCGCGCGCAAAAGCCGAAAGGCCGTCCGCGGGCGTGAGGCTCACGGCCTGGATGTCGCTGAACGAGAGCCTGGCTTCTGCCAGCTGCTTGGCCAGGTAGTAGTGCGAAGTGGTGGCGCGCACGTAGCCCACGCGCTTGCCCTTCAAGTCTGCAATGCTGCGGATCGGCGAATCCTTGCGTGCCAGCGTGGCCTGGTTGTTCAGGTCCTCGTGCGTCACGGCCACCAGCTTCACGCTCGATTTCTGGCGCGCGGCGAAGACCGGCGGAATCTCGCTGCCCGAGCCCAGGTCGAGCGCGTCGCCATTGATGGCTTCGATGTGCAGCACGCCGTTGTTGAGCTCGCGCCAGTCGATCTTGTAGGGCGTATTGGCCTGGCCCGACGCCTGCAGCAGCGGCCGCCAGAGGCCCTTGTAAGTGCCCACGCGCAGGGTGACGCCGGAGAGGTCGCGTGCCGGCGTTGCGGCCTGCGTTCCCCCTGCGGCGGCCATCGCGCTCCACGCTGCGGCGGCCTGGATCAGGCGGCGCCGGTCGATCGACAAATCAGATTTCATGGCCCGGAAGGTACCGACGCTTGCGCCGAATGCGAACGCAGAAAAACGAGTTTGCATATGCGGGATGCGTCGTTTCCGCCGCGGCCAGCCGCCGCTAACGTGCCGGACCATGAGTGCACTCCCCTTGCGCCGCCCGCCGGCCACGAAAGAAGATCCCGCCCCTGCCACCGTCGACGCCGCATTGCTGGCGCGTCTGTCGTCGCAGTTCGCCGCCACCGCGGCCGACCACGACCGCAGCGGGGCGTTTCCGCGTCCGAACTTCGAGGCACTGCAGTCGCAAGGGCTCATCGGCCTGGTGGCGCCCGCGGCTTACGGCGGCGGAGGCGTCACGCTCGCGACGGCGCGGCACGTGATCGCGGCCGTGGCGCGCGGCGAACCGGCCACCGCGCTGATCCTCACGATGAGCTACCTGCAGCACCACGCCATTGCGCGCAGCGACAGCCGCTGGCCGCCGCATCTGCGCGAACGCGTGCTGCGCGACGCGGTGGAGCGCGGCGCGCTCATCAATGCGCTGCGCGTGGAGCCCGTGCTCGGTTCGCCCGCACGCGGCGGGCTGCCTGCGACGGTCGCACGGCGCGAAGGCAGCGGCTGGAGGATCGACGGGCACAAGCTCTACACGACCGGCATCGAGGGGCTTTCCTGGCTCGCGGTGTGGGCCCGCACCGACGAAGCTGCGCCGCGCACCGGCGTGTTCCTGGTGCCGCGCGATACGCCTGGTGTGCGCGTGATCGCGAGCTGGGACCACCTGGGCCTGCGCGCCTCGGGCAGCCATGAGGTGGTGTTCGAGAACGCGGCGATCGACCTCGACCATGCCGTCGACCTGCGTGTCCCAAGCGACTGGGCCCCCGACGCCGGAAGCCAGACCGACATCGACGCGCATGCGACGCAGCAGGCGTGGATGACGGTGCTGCTCGCAAGCCTCTACGACGCGGTGGCGCAGGCCGCGCGCGATTGGCTCGTGAGCTTCTTGAACCAGCGCGCGCCCGGCAGCCTGGGCGCGCCGCTTGCGAGCTTGCCGCGCGTGCAGGAGCACGTGGGAGAGATCGCCGCGCTGCTGCGCACCAACCGCGTGCTGCTCGACGATGCCACTCGCGCCGTGGACGCGGGCCGCGCGCAGCCAGCCACCGACAGTGGCCTGCTGAAATACACCGTGACGAACAACGCGATCCGCGCCGTCGAACTCGCGCTGCAGCTGAGCGGCAACCATGGCCTCACGCGGCAAAACCCGCTGGAGCGGCACTACCGCGACGTGCTGTGCAGCCGCATCCACACGCCGCAGAACGATGCAATCCTGATTGCGGCGGGCGTGCAAGCATTGCTGCCCTCGGGAGCCGCCGCATGACCGGCCTGCTCTTCTCCACGACCTCCCGCCGCAGTTGGTTCAGGCAGGGCGCGGCGCTTTCGCTCGGCGCCACGGGCGCGCTGCGCGCATGGGCGCAGCCGCAGACCACGCTGGTCCTCGGCGACCAGGCCGGCGGCTTGCGCGCGCTGTTCGAAGCGTCGAAGGCGCTCGAGGGCGTGCCCTTTGCCTACCGCTGGGCCAACTTCCAGGGCGCGGCGCCGTTGTTCGAGGCGCAGCGCAGCGCGGCGGTCGACACGGCCGTGGCCGGCGACCTGCCGGTGCTGGCCGCGGCCGTCGGCCGCACACCGCTCAAGATCGTCGCCACGCGCGTGGGCAAGGCCGATGCGCTCGGCATCGTGGTGCAGCCCGATTCGCCATTGCAGAAGGTGGCCGACCTGCGCGGCAAGACGGTGATCGTCTCATCCGCGCGCGGCAGCATCTCGCAGTACCAGCTGTACGGCGCGCTTGAAGAGGCGGGCGTGCGGCGCGATGAGGTCACGGTGAAGTTCGTGCTGCCGACCGATGCGGCCGCGGCCTTTGCATCGAAGCAAATCGATGCCTGGGCGGTTTTCGATCCCTACTACACGATCGCGCTGCAGCAAGGCGGGCGCATCCTGCGCGACGGGCGCGGCATCAACACCGCGCTGGGCTTCATCACCGCGAGCGAGCCTTCGCTGGCTGACCCCGCCAAGCGCGCGGCCATCGTGCAGTTCCTGGAGCGGCTCGCGCGTGCCGGCGAATGGGCGCTGGCCAACCCGGAGGCCTATGCGCAGGCCTACAGCCAGCTCACGCGCCTGCCGATCGAATCGGCCCGCATCATCACGGCGCGTGCCTCGGTCACGGGCCGTCCGGTGTCCGAAGCCGACATCGCCGCCCTGCAGGCGGTGGCCGACCGCTCGGCGCGCGACGGCATCCTGCCGGTGCGGGTGGACGTGCGCGCGATCACCGACGCGCAGGTGTGGAAACGGCCCGCGTGAGCGCTGCATCCGGCATTGCGCGGCTGCGCGAATTCGTCGGCGCGTTCGGCCGCCTGCTCGACAGTGCGCCCGACGAGCCCCGCATCCTGCATGAAGGCGGGACCCTGCTTGGGGCGCTGGTGGCGCAGGACGACTGGCTGCCCGAGGCCTTCGCCCAGGCCAATCCCGCGCGCTACCAGCAGTTTCTTCTGCATGCCGACAGCACCGAGCGCTTTTCGATCGTGAGCTTTGTCTGGGGACCGGGCCAGGCCACGCCGGTGCACGACCACACGGTGTGGGGCCTGGTCGGCATGCTGCGCGGTGCGGAGTACGGCCAGGGCTATGTGCTTGAGCCCGATGGCCTGGCACGGCCGCAAGGCGCAGCGGTGCGCCTCGACGCCGGCGCGGTCGAGGCCGTGTCGCCCCGCATCGGCGACCTGCACCGCGTGCACAACGCGCATGCCGACCGCGTGTCGATCAGCATCCACGTGTACGGTGCCAATATTGGCGCCGTGCGGCGTCATACTTACCCGGCCGAGGGCGGACGCAGGCCCTTCGTCTCCGGGTACTCCAACACGCTCCTTCCCAACCTGTGGGACCGCTCCGCCGAACTCAGACTGACGACCTCCGCATGACGACCTCCGCCTTTCCCCTCATGTCCTTTGCCGCCGTGCGCGCACGCCTGCTCGCCCGCGATGAAACCGCGCTGCTCGACGTGCGCGAAGAAGATCCCTTCGCGCAGGAGCATCCGCTGTGGGCCGCGAACCTGCCGCTCTCACGCGTCGAGATCGAAGCCTGGCGGCGCATTCCGCGGCTGGACACCTTCATCGTGCTCTATGGCACGCACGGCGGCGACGACCTGGCGCCGCTGGCCGCGCGTACGCTGGCTTCGCTCGGCTACACCAACCTGCATCTGCTCGAAGGCGGCCTCGAAGGCTGGCGCGCGACCGGCGGCGAGCTGTTCCGCGACGTGAACGTGCCAAGCAAGTCCTTCGGCGAACTGGTCGAGCACGAGCGGCATACGCCTTCGCTCTCGGCAACCGAGGTGAAAGCGCTGGTCGATGGCAAGGCCAACGTGGTGGTGCTGGACGCACGGCGCTTCGACGAATACCGCACGATGAGCATCCCGTCGGCCACCAGCGTCCCCGGTGCGGAACTGGTGCTGCGCGTGCGAGAGCTCGCGCCCGATCCCGCCACGCAGGTGATCGTCAATTGCGCAGGCCGCACGCGCAGCATCATCGGCACCCAGTCGCTGGTGAATGCGGGCATTCCGAACCCCGTGGCTGCCCTGCGCAACGGCACCATCGGCTGGAAGCTCGCGGGGCAGGCGCTCGACCATGGCGCGGACCGCAAGGCACCGGCTGCCGTGTCCGATGCGCATCGCGCGCAGGCACAGGCCGATGCGCGGTGCGTGGCGGACAAGGCCGGCGTGCGCCGCATCGCGCTCGATGCGCTGCATACGCTCGAAGCACCGGGGCGCACGGTGTACCGCTTCGATGTGCGAACGCCAGAGGAATACGACGCAGGCCACCTGCCCGGCTTTGCGAGCGCTCCGGGCGGGCAACTGGTGCAAGAGACCGACCACCAGGTGCCGGTGCGCGGCGCGCGCATCGTGCTGGCCGATGACGACGGCGTGCGGGCGTCGATGAGCGCATCGTGGCTTGCACAGATGGGATGGGAGGTCTATGTGCCGGATGCGGTGCCTGCCGCTTCGGGCTTCACCGAGAAGTCGCCGCCGCCGCCCGTATATCCGCTGGCCGCCGTTGCCGCTCGCGAGATCTCGCCCAACGACCTAGCGGCTCTGCTGAAGCAGCCGGCCGCGACCGCTGTAATCGACGTGACCACCAGCGCCAACTACGTGAAGCGGCACATCCCCGGCGCCTGGTATGCCATTCGCGCGCAATTGGCACAGGCCATCGACACAGCCATTCCGCGGGCGCAGCGCTACGTGCTGACCTGCGGCAGCAGCCTGCTCGCACGCTATGCGGCGGCGGACCTGCGCCAGCTACTCGATGCACGGGGGCAGCGCGATGCGGAAGTGCTGGTGCTGGCGGGCGGCAACGCGGCGTGGTTCGCAGCGGGCTTCGGGGGTGAATCCGGCGAGACGCGGCTGGCGACGCAGCGCACCGACCGCTACCGCCGGCCCTACGAAGGCACGGATGCGTCGCCGGAGGCTATGCAGGCGTATCTCGACTGGGAGTACGGGCTGGTCGCACAACTGGGGCGCGACGGCACGCATCACTTCAAGGTGATCTGAGAACGATGCCGCTTGCAACGGCCGGTCACATTATTTCGCGCGGGTAAAGGAGGTCATCCGGCGACAAGGCGAGGCGTTTCTTGGGAATATCCATCAACTCGTCCCAGGAGCCTCTCATGAGACTGCCCGTACTTGCCCTCTCGGCCGCCTCGCTGGCGGCCGTCGTTCTCACCGGCTGCGTGGTTGCACCGGCGCAGCCGGTCTATGCCGCACCCCCTGGCGTGGCCTATGTGGCACCGACCTATGCAGCGCCAGGCGTGGGCTTCGTGTGGAACTACCACCCGCGCTACGGCTACGGCTGGCACCACCCGCGCTACGGATGGCACCGCGGATGGCGGTAGGCTCCGGCGTCAGTTGGTCTCGGCGCTCTTGAAGAGGGCCGCGACCTTGCGCTTGGTCTTGATGTTGCTCGAGATGCCGCGTGCGGGCGCGGCCTTGGCGGCGGCTTCCCAGGCGGGGGTGGCGTCGGCCTGGCCCGGTTCGTAGGGCTTGTCGAAGAACGGGTCGCGCGGTGCTGAGGGCGCGCGGTGCGGGCGCCCGCCGCCGCGGCGTGCATCGGCCCCGATGCTGCTGCGTTCGCGCGGCTGGTCGAGCACGTCGCGTGCGTCGCCAGCTTCGCCTTCTTCGCGCCAGTGGCGGCGGCCGTCGTTGATGCGGCCGCGCGGCTTGTCTTCCTCGAACTCGACGGGTTCGAGTTCGATCTTCTTCTTGATCAGCTTCTCGATGTCGGCCACCAGCCGTGCATCGTTGCCGCCGCTGGCAAAGCTCACGGCCAGGCCCGACGCGCCTGCGCGGCCGGTGCGGCCGATGCGGTGCACGTAGTCTTCGGCGTTGAACGGAACGTCGAAGTTGAAGACCGCTGGCACGTCCTTGATGTCGAGACCGCGGGCTGCGACGTCGGTACACACCAGGAGGTCGACTTCGCCGGCCTTGAACGAGGCGAGCGCCTTCAGGCGCTCGTCCTGGCTCTTGTCGCCGTGCAGTGCGGTGGTACGCAGCCCGTCGCGCTCCAGCGAGCGTGCGAGGCGCGCGCAGCCGAGCTTGCTGTTTACGAACACGAAGGCCTGGGTGATGCCGCGCTGCTTGACGATCTGCTTGAGCGCGCGGCGCTTGTCGTCGTCGTTCACACTGTAGAAGTGCTGCTCGACGGTGGACGCCGTCTCATTCGGCCGGGCTACTTCGATGGTGACCGGGTTCTGCAGGTAGCTGCCGGCCAGCCGCTTGATTTCAGGCGAGAAGGTGGCCGAGAACAAAAGCGTGGTGCGCTGCTTGGGCAGGTAGCTCAGGATGCGCTGCAGGTCGGGCAGAAAGCCGATGTCCAGCATGCGGTCGGCCTCGTCGAGCACCACGTACTCCACCTGGTTGAGCACTGCGTTCTTGGCTTCGATGTGATCGAGCAGGCGGCCCGGTGTGGCCACCAGCACTTCGACGCCCTTCTTGAGTTCGAGCGTCTGCGGCTTCATGTCGATGCCGCCGAACACCACCGTGCTGCGCAGGTTGGTGTACTTGGCGTACAGCTTGACCTGCTGCGCCACCTGGTCGGCCAACTCGCGCGTGGGCAGCAACACCAACGCACGCACAGGGTGCCGCGCGGGCGACGTGGACGCGTTCTCGTGCTTGAGCATGCGCTGCAGCAGGGGCAACGAAAAAGCAGCGGTCTTGCCGGTGCCGGTCTGCGCGGCGCCCATCACGTCCTGCCCCGAAAGCACGACCGGAATGGCCTGCTCCTGGATGGGAGTCATGGTCTCGTAGCCCATTTCGGCCACGGCGCGCGCCAGCGGTTCCGCCAGCGATAAATTGGAGAAGGAGCTTGTCATTAAGCCTTCTATTGTCGCATTGCCGCAAAAAATGGCAGTGACGATCGCATGACAACGCCCGCGACGGTTGTATTGCTATTTATTTAATAGCATCCCGACGTTTATTTAAAAGGCTCTCAGGCTTCTATCAATCAAAGGCTGCGTGCATTGAAGGTGTCGCAGGACTTGACGTCCCCGCTCTGGTACCCCGCACCGAACCAGCGTTGGCGCTGTGCGCTGGACCCGTGGGTGAAGCTGTCGGGCACCACGGCGCGGCCCGCGGAACGCTGCAATGCGTCGTCGCCAATCTTCTGCGCGGCATTCATCGCGGCCTCGATGTCGCCCGGGTCGAGCCACTTCTTCGACTCCTGCGAATGGTGGGCCCAGATGCCTGCGAAGCAGTCGGCCTGCAGCTCCACGCGAACGCTGAGCGCGTTGTTCTGCGACTGGCTCAGGCGGCCGCGCATGCCGTCGACCTTGGCGGTGACGCCGAGCTCGTCCTGCACGTGATGGCCGACCTCGTGCGCAATGACGTAGGCCTGCGCAAATTCGCCGGGCGCGCCGAGCTGGTTCCTGAGCGTGTCGTAGAAGCCCAGGTCGATGTAGACCTTCTTGTCGCCGGGGCAGTAGAACGGCCCCATGGCCGCCTGGCCAGTGCCGCAGGCCGTGGGCGTGGCGCCGCGGAACAGCACGAGCCGGGGCGGCTGGTAGCTGCCGCCGTTCTGCCGGAAGATGTCGCTCCAGACCACCTCGGTGTTGCGCAGCACGGTCGACACGAAGGCCGCCTCGCGGTCGCCCGAAGGTGGCTTGGGCGCGGGGCCTTGCTGTTGCTGCTGCACCTGCTCGCCACCGCCCCCGCTCAAGAGGCTGAGCACGGTCAGCGGATTGATGCCGAAGATCCAGCCCGCGACCAGCGCGACCGCGATGGTGCCGATGCCAATGCTTCGCCCGCCGATGAAACCGCCGCCGCCTCCACCCTCGCCACGGCGGTCCTCGACGTTCTCCGATTGTTCGTTGCCTTCCCATCTCATCGCGGTCTCCTTGCCGGCGTTGCAGAAGTTGTGCCGGAGCGTCGCTGGATGGTACTTTGTCCGTGCCGGTGACTTGTAAGCAAAACAGGCATTCGCATGCCTGCGAAGACGCCGTCGGGACCGAGCGGCGTGAGGAATGCCGCGAGGTGCCTCAGGTCTTGGGCAGCGTGACGCCGCGCTGGCCCTGGTACTTGCCACCGCGGTCCTTGTAGCTGGTTTCGCAGACCTCGTCGCTCTCGAAGAACAGCACCTGCGCGCAGCCCTCGCCCGCATATATCTTGGCGGGCAGCGGCGTGGTGTTGCTGAATTCGAGCGTCACGTAGCCTTCCCATTCGGGCTCGAACGGGGTCACGTTGACGATGATGCCGCAGCGCGCATAGGTGCTCTTGCCCAGGCAGATGGTGAGCACGTTGCGCGGGATGCGGAAGTACTCGACCGTGCGGGCCAACGCAAAGCTGTTGGGCGGAATGATGCAGTAGTCGCCGTGCATGTCGACGAAGCTCTTCTCGTCGAAGTTCTTCGGATCGACCACGGTGCTGTGGATGTTGGTGAACACCTTGAATTCAGGTGCGCAGCGGATGTCATAGCCGTAGCTCGAGGTGCCGTAGCTGATGATCTTGTGGCCGGCGGCCTCGCGCACCTGGCCGGGCTCGAAGGGCTCGATCATGCCGGTCTGTTCGGCCATGCGCCGAATCCATTTGTCGCTCTTGATGCTCATATGCGGTCGCTGATCTGCGGGGGAGGAATGGCACGAATTGTGGCATGCGCCATGGCCGCCTCCCCGCCGCGGCGGCCCGCGGCTACCCTGCCTGCGAGATCACCGTGCACTCGACGAGCCGGTCGTCGCCGAGCACGATCATCGCGAACAGCAGCTCCTCGAGGCTCTCGGCGCGCGCGGCCTTGCGCGCCAGCAGCGGCGTGGAGCCCGGGTTGAGCACCAGGAAGTCGGCTTCGCAGCCGGGCTGCAGGTTGCCCACCACGCCATCCAGCCCCAGCGCACGCGCCGCGCCGCCGGTGTGGCGCCACCACAGCTGCGAAGGCGCGATGCTCACGCCCGTCTTGGTCTGGCCCTCCCGGCCCACGTAGTAGGCCGCCATCATCGTGTGGAATGGGCTGAAGCTGGTGCCGCCCCCCACGTCGCTGGCCAGCCCATAGGGATAGCCGACGCGGTCGGCAGCGTCGAAGTCGAAGAAGCCGCTGCCCAGGAACAGGTTGCTGGTCGGGCTCACGGCCGCGGCGGTTTTCGTGGCGCGCAGCAGTGCGCGATCGGTGTCGTCCAGGTAGATGCAATGCGCGTACACCGCGCGTTCGCGCATCAACCCGAAGCCCGCATACACGTCGAGGTACGAACGCGCCGCCGGATAGAGTTCGCGCACCCATGCCACCTCATCGCGGTTCTCGGCCACGTGCGACTGGATCCACGTGTCCGCGTATTTGACGGCCAGCTCCCCCGCGCCGCGCATCTGGGCATCGGTGCTCGCGGGCGCAAAACGCGGCGTGATGGCGTAGCCCAGGCGATCGACGTTGTGCCACTTGCGGATCAGCGCCTCGGAATCAATGAGGCTCTGCTCGGTCTGGTCGCGCACGCCGTCTGGCGAGTGCCGGTCCTGCAGCACCTTGCCGCTGATCATGCGCAGGCCGCGGCGCTGGGCGCCTTCGAAGAATGCATCGACCGACGCGACGTGCGACGTTGCGAAGGTGAGCGAAGTGGTCACGCCGTTGCGCAGCAGCTCGTCGAAGAACACGTCGGCCACTTCGTTCGAATGCGCGGGATCGGCAAACTTTGCTTCGGCGGGGAAGGTGTAGTTCTCGAGCCAGGGCAGCAGCCCGGGAGACGGCGCGCCGATGATGTCGGTCTGCGGGAAATGGATGTGCATGTCGACGAAGCCCGGCGCGAGGATGCGCCCCGGCCAATGCGTGACATCGGCATCGGGATGGCGCGGCGACACGGCGGCATGGCTGCCGGCATCGAGCACGCGCTGACGGCCGGCCCCGTCGGGCGCGACGACCAGGAGGCCGTCCTCATCGAAAACAGGCAGGCCGGCGTCATCGAATCGCAGGAGGGAGGCGCGGTAGGCTTTTTTCATCGTTGCCGTGGAGGGTAAACCAGCCCCGGACCGCCGCAATTTCCATGCGCGTATGAGTGCTATATGCCGTCCCCACTTCAATCCGGCGGCAATGCACGCGAGTGGATGTCGAAGGGCACGCCGAGAGGAACGGCCGCATCGCCGTCCTTGCGCCGGGTCAGCAGCGGGTACTTCGATTCGATGAAGTAGACCCGGTCGCCCAGCACCGCGCCGGACGACGGGTCGTTGAGCCCCGACACCACCGTTTGCAGCGCCAGCTTCGCACCGTCGGCGTGCGCCAATGTGACCTGTCCACCGTAGGGGCCATCGCCGAAGGCATTGCTCTCGAACAGCACCAGCCGCCCGGGCTTCCAGGCGCGGATCGCATCGACGTTCTTCAGCACGCGCGGCGCCTCGATGCGGGTGACCTCGCCGGCGCGGCCGTCGGTGCCGAGGTCGATGCGCAGCAGGTAGGGGGCGGCCGCCACGAGGCTCACGTACACGTTTCGCCCGCTGTCGATCGCAATGCCGTTCAGGCCCTTGTAGGGACCCGGGCCGGCCAGCGACGGATCTTCCTTCCATACCGCGAGCGCAGCAGCGCCGGGCGCCAACCGCAGCACGCGCGGGTGAAGGGAATCGGTCACGTAGATATTGCCGCGGGCGTCCAGGGCAAGGTCGTTGCAGTAGCCCTCGTCGGGCACGGCATAGCTCGCGCGCGGCGCGCCCGTGGCCAGGTCGTAGCGCTTGAGCGCACTCGGCGTCTGCGGCACGGTGGTGAAGCCAATGTTGCCGGAGCAGACCCACAAGGCACGCCGCTTCGCATCGACCAGCACGCCCTGCCCGTTCGCCAGGCCGTTGGCGCCGGGCTTCACGAGCACCTCGGCCTTCGGCGCGGCGCCCGGCTTCAATCGGGCGACCGCGCCCTGCCGCCAGCTGCCGACGTAGAACGAACCATCCGGCCCGATGGCGACGCTTTCCGGATACCAGTCGTCGGGCAGCGCCTGCACGGCGGGAGGCGCGGCGCTTGCCGCCGCCATGGCGAGCGCGAGCAGCACGCCTGCCAGTCGCATGCGCCTGCTCATTGCCACACGCGAAGCACGCGCCCGGTCAATGGGCCTTCGATGCTGCGCACATAGGCCAGCGCCACGCGCGCGGCCGGTACGGTTTCGACGCCCGGAAAAAGCGCGCCATACGCGGCCAACGATTCGGTCAGCAGCGTCGGGCTGACTGCATTGATGCGCAGGCCGCGCGGCAGCTCGATGGCCGCGCCTTTCACAAAACCTTCGACCCCGGCGTTCACGGCAGCCGCATTGCTTCCCCCGCGAACCGGGTCTTCGGCCGCCACGCCCGTGGTCAGCGTGATCGAGCCGCCATCTGCCAATACGTGCTGGCCCAGCAGCGCGAGGCGCACCTGGCCGAGCAGCTTGTCCTGCAGGCCGATGTTGAAATCGGCCGACCGCATGCCGGCGAGCGGTCCAAAAAACAGCCCTCCCGCCGCCGAGACGATCGCATCGACGCGGCCGACGGCCGCATACAGCGCCTGGACGCTCGCATCGCTCGTGATGTCGACCTGCCGGTCACCGCGCGTGCGGCCCGCCCGGACCACCTCGTGACCGCGCTCGGCCAGCACCACGGCCACCGCACTGCCTATGGCCCCGGTGGCGCCCACAACAAGAATCTTCATGACTGCTCTCCAAGTTGATGAGAAGCGCTCATTGTTTTGAGAATCAATAGTTTGATAAATTGCGCTTCGGTTCGGCAATTCAAAACTCCTGGTTCTCAATATGGACAAGCTGCGCGCGATGGAAGTCTTCGTCAAGGCGGTGGACTCAGGCAGCTTCGCCGCAGCGGCGGAGGCGCTCGATCTCTCGGCCGTGATGGTCGGCAAGCACATCCGCGCGCTCGAAGTGCAACTGGGCGCGAGGCTGCTCGAACGCACCACGCGGCGCCACGCGCTCACCGAAATCGGCGCCGCATACCTGGAGCGCTGCCGCGACGTGCTCGCGAGCGTGCACAACGCCGACGGCGTGGCGGAATCGCTGCGGGCCTTGCCGCAGGGCGTGTTGCGCGTGACGGCACCGGTGGCGTATGGCGCGCACCGGCTCACCCCTGTCATTGCCGACTACATCGCGGCTTATCCGCAGGTGAAGGTGGACCTGGTGCTCAACGACCGCGTGGTCGACCTCGCCGAAGAAGGTTTCGACTGCGGCATCCGCTCGGGCGCGGCGGTCGATGAACGCCTCATCGCTCGGCCGCTCGCATTGGCGCGCATGTTCGCTGTCGCAAGCCCAGCGTGGGTCGCGCGCCATGGCCAGCCAAAGCACCCGTCGGAGCTCGAAGCCTTTCCGCTGCTGGGCTTTGCCGCCTGGGGCCCGAACCATTCATGGCGCTTCACCCGGCACGGCGAGACGGTGCATGTGCCCGTGCGCGGCCCGCTCACCACCAACAACGGACAGGCGCTGCTCGCCGCGGCGATGGCCGGCTTGGGGGTGATCGTCCAGGCCGATGCATTGCTCGGCCCCGCGCTGACGTCGGGCCATGTGGTTCAGCTGCTGCCCGACTGGGAGCTCCCGACGCGCCAGGTGCACATCATGCGGCTGCCCGAAGCGCGCCCCAGCGCCAAGCTGCGCACCTTTGTCGACTTCGTCGTCGAAAGGCTGGGCTAGCTAGCGCCCCACGCGCCCCTGCACGCCCTCGGTCAGCCAGTTCATCTTCAGGATCTGCTCGTCCTTCAGCTGCGCGCCCTTGGCAATGACGACGCGGCCCTCGTTGTCGCGCACGTCGGCCGCCGTGGCGCGGAACGGCAGCAGCTTGCCCGCCGCGATGTCTTGCTGGCGCGCCAACACTTCCTGCTGCACGGCCTGGGGCACCTTGCTGCCGAAGTCGCCGACGCGGATCATTCCCTCCTTCACGCCGCCCCAGATGCTGCCGCTTTTCCAGCTGCCGTCGAGCACCGCCTTGGCGCGCTGCGTGTAGTAGCCGCCCCACTGGTGCGTAACGGCAACGATCTGCGCATCGGGCGCAATCTTGCGCATGTCGGAGTGATAGGCGACGGCCATCTTGCCCCGCTCCTGCGCCGCCGCCATCACCGCGGTGGAACCGGTGTGAAAGGCGAGCACGTCGGCGTTCTGGTTGAACAGCGCCATGGCGGCATCGCGCTCCTTCGGCGGGTCGAACCATTCGTTGAGCCACACCACCACAACCTTGGCATTCGGGTTGACTGAGCGCATGCCGAGCGCGAAGGCATTGATGCCCTGCAGCACCTCGGGAATCGGAAAGCCCGCCACGTAGCCCGCGATGTTCGTCTTGGTCATGCGGCCGGCGGCAATGCCTGCGAGGTAACGGCCCTCGTAATAACGCGCATTCGCCGTCGCCACGTTGGGCGCGGCCTTGTAGCCGGTGATCGATTCGAACTTCACGTCGGGAAAGTCCTTCGCCACCTTGAGCGTCGGCTCCATGTAGCCGAAGCTTGGCGTGAAGATCAGGCGGTTCCCCTGCTGCGCAAGATCGCGGATGACGCGCTCGGCGTCGGCGCCCTCGGGCACGTTCTCGACGAAGGTGGTCTTCACTTGGCCGCCCAGCGCCGCTTCGACCGCCTTACGGCCTTCTTCGTGCTGGCGCACCCACCCGGCATCGGTTACCGGTGTGACGTAGACGAAGCCAATCTTCAGCGGCTCTTTGGAAGCCTGCGGTTGCGAAAAGGCGGGAGATAAAAAGCAAGCGGCTGTCCACGCCAGAACGGCGCGGCCCGCGAGGTTTTTGTACATGGTGGTCCTCTACATGGCCCCGGAAAAAGCAAGAACCCGCAGCCAGCCGGGACGCCCGGCTGCGGGCTGCGGATTCTAGCGGGGGCTGTTCAGTGAAGCCGCGCCGGCTCCGCCTGCACATGCTGTCGCACGGCTTCGAGCAGCAGCGTGGCGAGCCGGCCCACGGGTGCCTCCGCCGCGGCCTGCGCGCGATAGAGCACGAGCGACACCTGCGGCAACGCCGGCAGGCCGATGGCCGTCCGGTCGATGGTGCGCACATGCGCAGGCAGGCCGAAGGGCGTGCGCACCGAGAGCCCGAGTCCGGCCGACGTGGCCGCCCACAGCGCCGCGAGGCTGGCGCTGGTGAATGCATGCCGCCAAGGCGTACCGGCGCGGTCGAGTGCGGCGGTGACGATCTCGCGCAGCGGACACGGCGCATCGAGCAGCACCAGCGGCAGCGGCTCCCTGCTCTTGCGGGCGCCGGGGCGGCGCTCTCGCTCCTTCCACCAGGCGGCGTCGAGCGCATCGGGTGCGCGGGGGCCGATCCAATGCAGGGGCAGCCGCGCCACGCGCTCGCCATGCGGCGTCATCTGCTCGCCGGTGTCCCACACCAGCGCAAGATCGAGTTGCCGCAGCTCGAGCCGCTCCCGCAGCTCAGCGCTGCGGGCCACGCAAGCCTCGATGCGCACCTTGGGATGCGCGCGCGAAAAACGCCCGAGCACCGCGGGCAGCAGCGTCTCGCCGAAGTCTTCCTGCAGGCCCAGTCGCACCCAGCCCTGCAGGTCGGCACCGCGCATGGCGGCGCCGGCTTCCTCGTTGAGTTCGAGCATGCGGTGGGCATAGGCCAGGAGCGTCTCGCCCGCGTCGGTGAGCTCCAGCCCGCGGCCGGCTTTGCGGAACAGCACGGTGCCGGCCTGCGCCTCGAGCTTCTTGAGCTGCGCGCTCACGGCGGACGTGGATCGGCCGAGTTTGTCGGCCGCGCGCGCGTAGCTGCCGAGCGCGATGCCGGTGGAGAAACTGCGCAGCACATCGAGATCGAACATCACCTGGGACATGGACTTTCCTTCTTCTTCAATCGTCCTGGTTTTTCGAACGATCAGCTCATTATTTTCTGATTTTCAAAACCTTTGCAACGGCGGACACTGCGTCGCAAATGACGCATCCGATCCTCTCCCCTGCAACGTACCCGCCCTCCCACCGCTGGAAAGTGCTGGCCGCGGGCGTGGCCGCCAACGCGGCGTTCTCCGTGGCCTTCAGCGGCATCCCGATGACGGCGGTGCTCATGCGCACGGGTTACCACCTGGACAACGCGACGCTCGGCCTGGTGCTCGGCCTCATGGGCCTGGGCATCGCTGTGAGCGAGCTGCCGTGGGGCCTGCTCACCGATCGATGGGGCGACCGGCCGGTGCTGCTTACGGGCCTCTGCAGCACCGCGGCCGCACTGGTGGCGATGGCGCTGTGGGCCGCACCGGGCGCCCAGCACATACCCGCGCTGGGCTGGCTCGGCGGCGGGCTGCTGCTGGTCGGCCTGCTCGGCGGCAGCGTCAATGGTGCCAGCGGCCGTGCGGTCATGACGTGGTTCGAGGCCGGAGAGCGTGGGCTCGCGATGAGCATCCGGCAGACGGCCGTTCCGCTGGGCGGCGGCATCGGCGCGCTGGTGCTGCCTTTTGTGGCGCTGCATTTCGGCTTTGCCGCGCTCTACGGCCTGCTGGCGCTGCTGTGCGCCCTGGCCGCGGCAATGAGCTGGGCCTGGGTGCATGAGCCGCCGCTCGCGCCGCGCGCCAAGCCTGCCGAAACGTCTGGCGCGCCAAAGGGCAGCGGGCCGCTGCACGATGCGCGTGTCTGGCGCATCGTGGCCGGCATCGGCATTCTTTGCGCGCCGCAATTCGCGGTGCTGTCCTTCGGCACGGTGTTCCTGCATGACTTCGGCCACGCGGGCCTCGCAACCATCACGGCCACCATGGTGTTGGTTCAAATCGGCGCGATGCTCATGCGCGTGTGGAGCGGTCGCTGGACGGACCGGCGGCGCAACCGGCCGGCCTATCTTCGCGCGTGCAGCGCACTCAGCGTGCTGCTGTTCGCGGTTCTCGCGGCGCTTGTGATGGCCGCGGGCACGCACGCCGCCGATTCACCGGCATTGCGCATCGCATTGGTGGTGCTGCTGGCCGCGAGCGGCGTCTGCGTCTCGGCGTGGCACGGCGTGGCCTACACGGAGCTGGCGACGCTGGCCGGTGCTGCCCGCGCGGGCACCGCGCTCGGCATGGCGAACACCAGCGTGTTCCTGGTGTGCTTTGTCACGCCCTTCTCCATTCCGCATCTGCTCGCGCTGCAGGGTTGGCCGCTGGTGTGGCTTGCGGCCAGCGCCTGTGCATTGATGGCGATGCCGCTGCTCGTGCCGCGGGCGGCTCGAAACGACGATCAGAAGCTCGCGAAGACGGCGTTGAGCCGATCCACGTAGGCGCGCTTGGCGGCGGTGTCGATGAAGCTGCCTTCGAAGCTGTTGGCCGCGAGCTGCCACGCTTGCTGCACACCGAGCCCGGTGGCCTGGAAGGTCTGCGTGAAGTTCTGGTTCATGTAGCCGCCAAAGTAGGCCGGGTCGTCCGAATTGATGGTGGCGACCAGCCCCGCATCGAGCAGCGCGCCGAGGTTGTGCTGCGCCAGGTCGGGAAACACGCAGAGCTTGAGATTGGACAACGGGCACACGGTGAGCGGAATGCGATCTTGCGCAAGCCGCTTCATCAGCGCCGGGTCTTTCGCACTCTGCACGCCGTGGTCGACGCGCTCTACCTTCAGCACGTCGAGCGCGCTCCACACGTACTCTGGCGGGCCCTCTTCGCCTGCATGCGCGACAAGGTGAAAGCCCAGCTCGCGGCAACGCGCGAACACGCGCGCAAACTTCTCGGGCGGATGGCCGACCTCGCTCGAGTCGAGCCCCACGCCAATGAACTTGTCGCGATGCGGCAGCGCCTGTTCGAGTGTCTCGAAGGCTTCTTCTTCGCTCAGGTGGCGCAGGAAGCACAGGATGAGCGCCGCGCTCACACCGAGCTTGGGCTGTGCATCGGCGCACGCGCGGTGCAGCCCGTTGACCACGACTTCCATCGGCACGCCGCGCGCCGTGTGCGTCTGCGGGTCGAAGAACATCTCGGTGTGCACCACGTTGTCCGCGGCGGCGCGCTCCAGGTAGGCCCACGCCATATCGTAGAAGTCCTGCTCCTTCAGCAGCACGCTGGCACCGGCGTAGTAGATGTCGAGGAAGCTCTGCAGGTTGGTGAAGGCATAAGCGCGGCGCAGGTCTTCGACGCTCGCATACGGAATGGCCACGCCGTTGCGCTGCGCGAGGGCAAAGATCAGCTCGGGTTCGAGCGAGCCTTCGATGTGCATGTGCAACTCGGCCTTGGGCATGGCGCGCAGCAGTTCGGGCAGGCGTTCGGCTGCAATCCTGTCGCCGAGGCTCTTGTCGAAGATGGGTCGGTAGTCGGTCATGGTGGGAAAATCGGCGTTGTGATTTCGCACAGCATAAGCGCAGCCGCCCCAGGGAAGATGCGCCAGAACGTATACGGCCCATGCCCCTCACGCCGACCCGGAAACTTCTCCCGCTCTCACTTGCCGCCGCGTTGCTGGTATCCGCCCCGGGCTTCGCGGCCACCGTCGACGGCGCCCAGGCGCTGGCGCGCGAGCGCGGCTGCCTGGCGTGCCACGGCATGACCCACAAGCAGGTCGGCCCCGGCTTCGCGCAGATCGCCGCCCGCTACGGCAACGACCCCGCGGCGCCGGCCCGGCTGGCCGCCAGCATCCAGGGCGGAAGCGTCGGCACCTGGGGCCGGGTCATCATGCCCCGCCAGCCGCACGTGGCCGATGCCGAGGCGAAGGCACTGGCGCAATGGATTCTTTCCCAGCCGCCGCCGTCCCGATAGCCTTCACCACCCGGCCGCCTCCTCCCGCAGCGCGCGCCGCGCCAGCAGGAAGGTGGCGGCATTCCAGCTCTGGCCGGCCATGCCCATCGGCGCCAGCGTGCGGCCGTGGAACCATTCGGTGAAGCGCCAGCCGCCGATCTGGTTCACATGCGCAAGGCGCGCGAGCTCGGACCATGCCGTGCCGTGCAGGCCCACGCGGGCGAGCGCCATCACCCAAAAGCCGCCGACGAATGGCCAAATGCCGCCGTTGTGATACTGGTGCACCACGTTCTGCTGATGGCGTGCCATGTAGGGGCGCCAGAGCTCGTGCTCGCGCGTCAGCGGATGCAGCACCACGCGCACCGGGTACGGATCGCAGGCGCGCGCCGCGGCAATCGTCTTGACGATGCGCTTCGCCATCGCCGCATCGGCCAGCCCGCTCTGGATGGCCAGCACGTTGCCGAACACGTCTCCCTCGTTGCCGACGAAGGAAAGGTTCACGAAGCTGAGGTACAGGCCCGGATCGGTTCGCCCGCGGCGCGCATAGTGCCGCAGCAGCCGGGCGCGGTGGTACTCGGGCAGGTCCTGCTGGTAGGGGTGGAACAGGTGGTTGAAATGGTGCTCGGTGGCTTGGGCATGGTCGAGCGCGAAGCGGCGCTTCACCTCGTACCAGAGCGCATTGGTGTACAGCACGTAGCCCGAGCGCGGCATGATGTCGGCCCAGTCGCTGGCCTCGTTCTGCTGCAGCAGCCGGAAGTGCTGGTGCTCCTGCGCCAGAAGCCAGCCGATGGCGCGCTCCACTGCGTCGCTCCAATGGGAGAGGCCGACCTTGCCATGGCGCCGCACGTGGTCCACCGCGATCAGCCACCACAGGGTGGCGTCGATGCAGCCCAGGTACCAGAAATCGGCATCGCGCCCTTCCGGGTCCACGTATTTGGGGATCTGCCCGTTGGGCGCCTGCTGTGCCGCGAGCGCCTCGAGGCTGGCGACCGCGCCCTCTTCGAGCGCGGGCACGCCGCTGCCGCACATCGCCATCACGCAGATTGCGGCGTCGCGGCCGAAGATGCGCGTGTAGCGCCGTGCCACGGCCGCCTCGGTCCGGCTGGCGGCCAGGATGCCGTGCGGCGTGAGGTTGCTTTCCAGGAGCTGGATGGAAGCTCGGGTGCAGTCGTCGATCAGCGCGAGGCTGGAGGCATCAGGATGGGTCATGGGTTCGATAGGGCTTGCGGCGCGAGGCCGTCCCGGATGCAACGGCGCGCGCGAAATTTCTCCCGGGCTCAAGCGCACGCGGGCGGCGAGCGCCTTCACCAAGAGATTGTGCGGCGGATGCGTGCTGGTCCAAGGCCGATCGCGGTTACGCCGACGAGCGCAGCAGCCGCGGCAAGCGCTTGCCGCGCGCGCCGTGGGGAAACAGCACCGGCGCAAGCCGCTCCGGCTCCAGCGCGAAGCTTTCGGCGCAGGCGGCCGTGATCAGCGCGTCGAGCGCGAGCGTCGGCTTCAGGTCGCGTCCGTCGAGCAGGTTGGCGTTTGCCAGACCGGGCCAGTCGGCCACGATGCGACCGCCCTGCACGGCGCCGCCCGCCATCATCGCGACCGCGCCGGTGCCGTGGTCGGTGCCGCCGGTGCCGTTGGCCGCCACCGTCCGGCCGAACTCCGTGGCCACGAAGATCACGGTCTTGTCCCATGCGGCGCCCAGCCCCTCCTGGAGCGCACCAAGCAGGTTGTCCAGGTTCCTGAGCTGGGCGGCAAGCCGTGCATTCTGGCCGCTGTGCGTGTCCCATCCACCGGTCTCGATCATCGCGATGCGAGGCCCGTCGGCGCGACCGAGGAAGCCGGCGGCCATGCGGCCCAGCGCGGCCGCGTCCTGCCGCTTCGCGCCACCGCCCATGCCGCCAGCCATGCCGCGTGCCTCCAGCGCGGAGGACCACAGCGCATGCAGCTGTCCATCCCTGGCGTAGAGCTGCTCCACGCGCGCCATCAGGTCCTCGTTGGCCTGGGGCAGCGCGGAAGGCGCATACGACGTCACCTCGACCGAGCCGCGAAGCGCCATGGGAATGGCGGGCGAGAAGGCTATGGCCTCCTTGCCGCTGCGCGGCAGCACGCCCAGCAACCGGTTCATCCAGCCGTCCCTGACCTGGTAGGGCGCGGTGCCGCCGGTCTCCAGCACATTCTGGCCGTCGAAGTGGGAGCGCTCGCGGTAGGGAGAAGCGACCGCATGGAAGAGGCTCGCCTGCCCTGCCGCATACAGGCTGCGGAGATTCGCGAGCGAAGGATGCAATGCGAAGGTGCCGTCCAGCTTCAACGCGCTGGCGGGGTCGATCGCGAGGGCGCCGCGCGCAGCGGCATAGGCCGGCTCCGCATAAGGGATGACGGTGTTCACGCCGTCTGCCGCGCCACGCTGGATGATGAAGATGAAGCGCCGCTCCGTGGCCGCCTGCGCAAACACCACTTTGGGGGCGACGAGCAGTGAGGCTGCGCCCAGGAAGCTTCGTCGGTGCAGGGTCATTCCATCATCTCCGGAGGAACTCGGGGGCGACCAGCAACAGCGCCAGCGCGGTGCTGCCGCTGTCCGCGCGAGCGATCGCGTCCGCGGTGGCCGCGCTCAGCGCGCCGCCCGGCAAGACACGGGGCGCCAGCGTCCTGGCATCGACGGCATCGCCCGCCTGCTCGGCAAGGCGCTGCGCGGTTTCCACGCGCCGGATCAGCGCATCGGGTGCAGCCCAGGTGCCGGCCAAGTCGCCATAGCCTGCGGGCGAGCCGGGCCGCCACACGGGCTGTCCGAGCTGGTTCATCAGGGCGGTGGCTTGCATCGCCGGCAGCTCGCGCCGTCCCGCCGCGCGCAAGCTCGAAATGCCCCAGTCCCATGGCGACTTGAACTTGGCCGCCGCGGGCTGCCAGGCCTCAGGTGACGCCACGAGTTCGTGGTACACGCGCGGCAGGTCTCCGCCGGTGCGAGCGAAGGTATCGGCAAGCCGCCGCACCAGCGCCGGCGGGGGATCGTCGGCTACGAAGTGGCGCGCGAGCTTGGTGGCAATGTGGCGGGCTGTCGCGGGCGCGGTGGCCAGGTCATGGATGATGGCCAGCGCCTGCTCTTCGCCGCCCTCGGCGTAGCTGCGGCCGAGCACGGTACGCGGCCCGGGTTCATGCAAGGCGCGCACGAAGCGGAATGTGGCCTCGACGTCCTGGTCCGGTTCATTCCCCGGCAGCGTCCAGCCGGTGAGCGCGCGCGCGAACTCGGTCACGTCCTCCTGGGTGTAGCCGCTGCGCACGCCCAGCGTGTGCAGTTCCAGGATCTCGCGCGCCAGGTTCTCGTTGAGGCCGCGCACACGTGCCTGCCGCTCCAGCGCGCGCCGGGCGGCGGGGCTGCCGGGGCCGATCGATTGCGCCTGGTCCAGATACAGCAGCATCGCCGGGTGGCGCACCGCGGCCAGCAGCAGGTCTTCGAAGCGGCCCAGCACGTTCGGGCGGATTGCGTCGGCTTCGAAGCCGCCTGCGAGGCCCACCACCAGCAGCTTGTCGACGGACACGGCGAAGTGGTTGGACCAGAAGTGGGCGAGCCGCTCCACGAAGGGCGCGGAGGCCTGCAGGGCGCTGTGGGTGCGGGCAGCCACGGCTGCCACGTATTCCTCCCGTCCCTTGCGCAGGTAGGCTTCGCGGATGCCGCTGCGCTGGTCGTCCTGAGCCTGCCTTACTGCGCGCTGCTGCGCGAGCCAGGCCTCGACCAGCACCGGCGTGTGCGCCGCGGACTTCCATGCCGCGGGCAGCGCCTCGAAACGATCGAACTGCGAAAGCAGCCACCGTTGCGGGTCGGCCGGTACCGGCTCGTCCGGCCGGGCTCCCAGGCCGAAACGGTTCAGGGCAATCGCAGGAGCGCTCATCGCGGCATTGTGATGCCGCGGATTGCAACAGCAAATGTCGCGCGCGTTTCCGGAAGGTAAAGCGCGCCCGTGCCTGCTACTTCTTGTCGCCGCCCGGCACCTTGCCTTCGACGCCCTTGACGTAGAAGTTCACGCCCGACAGGAACTTGTCGTCGGCCACGGCGTCCTTGGCGACCACTTCCTTGCCGTCCTGGCCGAGGATCGGGCCCTTCCAGATCGCGAAGCTGCCGTCCTTCAGGCCCTTCTTCACTTCCTCGACCTTGGCCTTGGTTTCGGCCGGCACGTCCTCGGCGATCGAGACGAGGTCGATGGCGCCTTCCTTCACGCCCCACCAGCTCTGGCCGGTGGCCCACTTGCCTTCGAGCGCGTCCTTGGTGGCCTTGATGTAGTACGGGGCCCAGTTGATGGTGGCGGAGGCCAGGTGGGCCTTCGGGCCGTAGGCGGTCATGTCCGAATCCCAGCCGAAGGCGCGCTTGCCTTTTTCCTGCGCGGTCTTGAGCACGGCGGGCGAGTCGGTGTTCTGGAACAGCACGTCGGCACCGCCGTTGATGAGCGCCGTGGCGGCCTCGGTTTCCTTCGGCGGGCTGAACCACTCGTTGACCCACACCACCTTGGTGGTGATCTTCGGGTTGACCGACTGCGCGCCCAGCGTGAAGCTGTTGATGTTGCGCAGCACTTCGGGAATGGGCACCGAGCCCACCACGCCAAGCGTGTTGGTCTTGGTCATGGCACCGGCGATCACGCCGGCCATGTAGGCGCCTTCATAGGTGCGGCTGTCGTAGGTGCGCATGTTCTCGGCGGTCTTGTAGCCGGTGGCATGCTCGAACTTCACGTCCTTGCTGTCGGCGGCCACCTTGAGCATCGGTTCCATGTAGCCGAAGGTGGTGCCGAAGATCAGCTTGTTGCCTTGGCTGACCATGTCGCGGAACACGCGCTCGGCGTCGGCGCCTTCGGGCACGCTCTCGACGAAGGTGGTCTTGATCTTGTCGCCGAATTCCTTCTCGAGCGCCTTGCGGCCGTTGTCGTGCGCGAAGGTCCAGCCGCCGTCTCCCACCGGGCCGATGTAGGCGAATGCGATATTGAGCGGCGCTGCCGGTGCCGGTGCGGCGGCAGCGGGTGCCGGCGCCGGTGCCGGCGTGGCGGCCGGTGCAGCGGCTTCCTCTTTCTTGCCGCAGCCGATCAGGGCCGCCGAAGCGACCGCCGTGAGGGCGGCCAGCTTGAGCAGGGAGCGCTTGTTCAGATCATTCATTGTCGGAAATCCTCAAAAAGGACAGGTTGGCGGAAAACGAGATGCGAGATTATGAGCCGGGGTAGAACGGCTTCCCTATCGAGGCCGGCATGTTGATGCGAATGAAGGCAGGATTGCGCGAAATCAGCGCCAGCACGACGATGGGCGCGATGTACTGCAGCATGCTGAGAAACTGCGGCGGCACGTTGACGCCGCTGCTCTGCAGGTGAAAACCCAGCATCGAGACGCCGCCGAACAGGTAGGCGCCCAGCAGCACACGGATCGGGCGCCAGGTGGCAAAGGTGGTGAGCGCGAGCGCGATCCAGCCGCGGCCGGCCACCATGCCCTCGACCCATAGCGGCGTGTAGACGGTGGACAGGTAGGCACCGGCCAGCCCGCACAGCGCACCGCCGACGATGACGGCCAGCAAGCGGATGCGCCGCACCGGATAGCCGAGCGCATGCGCCGATTCGGGCGATTCGCCGACCGAGCGCAGCACCAGCCCGGCGCGCGTGCGGTAGAGGAACCAGATGAGCCCGAAGGTCAGGACAACCGCGAAATACACCATGGGATGATGGCGGAACAGCGCGGGGCCGACGAGCGGGATGTCACTGAGCACCGGTATAGCGTAGGACACGCTTTCGGGCAGCTTGGCCTGCACGAAGTTGATGCCCACGAAGGCCGAGAAGCCCACGCCGAAGAGGCTGAGCGCGAGGCCGGTGGCGTACTGGTTGGTATTGAGCCAGATCACCAGCACGCCAAAGAAGGTCGCGAGCAGAGCCCCAGCCGCCATGCCCGCCAGGAAGCCGAGCCAGGGGTTGTGCGTGATGACGACGGTTGCGAAGCCGGCGATGGCGGCGCAGAGCATCATGCCCTCGGCGCCGAGGTTGACGATGCCGGCCTTTTCGTTGATCAGAAGGCCCAGTGCCGCGATTGCGAGGACCGTTCCCGCGCTCAGGGTGGAGCCGAGCAGGAGTGCGTAGCTGTCCATGTCATTTGCTCCGGCGCTGGTTGCTTGTTTTACGTTGTTGCCGTTCGGGGCGCGTGCACAGGGCACCGGGTGCTCTGCGCAGCGAAATAGAGGAGGAGGCCGCAGGCCGGGGGACATTCGCGGAGCAGAGCACGGCGTCGGCGCGAGCGCGCCCTGAACAAACACGCACAGGGTATTGAAGAAAGAAACAGGCGTTCATCCTAGAGCGCTCCTTCAGTAGAACGCGCAGCAGGCGCAGTCATCGGCGTGCTGGCCTGCAGCGATGAAGTCACCCCTCCGGCCGTCGGTGCCTTGAGGGCGGCCTTGCCCCGGATGCGATAGGCAATGAGCGTGTCGCAGGCCAGCAGCGTGAAGAGCAACAAGCCCTGGAACACGCCCGTGAGCGACTTGGGCAGGCCGAGGCGCGACTGCGCAAGCTCGCCGCCGATGTAGAACATGCTCATGAGGATGGCCGAGAACACCATGCCCACCGGATGCAACCGGCCGACGAAAGCCACGATGATCGCCGCGAAACCGTAGCCCGCCGGCACGTACGGCGTGAGCTGGCCCAGCGGACCCGCCACTTCGAGCGCGCCGGCCAGGCCCGCCGCGCCACCCGAAGTGAGCAGCGCGATCCACACCGCGCGCCGTGCCGAAAAGCCCGCATAACGTGCAGCCGCCGGAGCAAGCCCGCCGACCTGCTGCGCAAAACCCGCCCGCGTGCGGAACAAGAACACCCAGAGCGCGCCGACGCCCAGCAGCGCAATGATCAGCCCGATGCTCACGCGCGAACCCTTGAAGAGACGCGGAATCTGCGTCACCGCCTCGAAAGTCTTGGACTGCGGAAAGTTGTAGCCCTGCGGATCCTTCCAGGGGCCGAACACCATGTAGCCGAGCAGCAGCGTCGCCACGTACACCAGCATCAGGCTCACCAGGATTTCGTTGGCGTTGAACCTGTCGCGCAGGAACGCCACAATGCCGGCCCACAGCATACCGCCGAGGGTGCCCGCAACAAGAATGGCCACCACGATCCACGAGCCCGTCGTTTTGTCGGCCATCAGAGCGACGCCGCCCGCCGCAATGGCGCCGAACACAAACTGGCCCTCGGCACCGATGTTCCACACGTTGGAGCGGAAGCACACCGCAAGGCCGAGCGCGATGATGAGCAGCGGCGTTGCCTTGATCGTCAGCTCGCCGATCGCGTAGCCGCTCTTGATAGGTTCATAGAAGAACACCAGCAGGCCCTTGACCGGGTCTTTGCCGAGCGCGGCGAACAGCGCCACGCCGATCAGCACGGTGATCAGCAGCGCCAGGATCGGCGAAGCAAAAGTCCAGAAGCGCGACAGCTCCGGACGGGGTTCGAGCTTAAACATGGGCCGCCTCCTTCTTGTTCTTCTGTCCTTCCCAAAGACCGCTCATCCATTCGCCGATCTGCGGTAGCGTGGCAGCCGCGCGATCGATGGACGGCGACATCCGGCCCTTGGCAATCACGTGCAATCGGTCGCTGATGTCGAACAGCTCGTCGAGCTCTTCGCTGACCACCAGCACCGCACAGCCCGCATCGCGCAGCGCAAGGATCTCGCTGCGGATCAGCGCCGCCGCGCCCACGTCCACGCCCCAGGTCGGCTGCGAGACGATGAAGAGCTTGGGGTTGGCGTCTATCTCGCGGCCGACGATGTACTTTTGCAGGTTGCCGCCCGAGAGCGAGCGTGCCGCCGCACTGGGTCCGCCGGCCTTGACGTTGAAGCGCGTGATGATCGCCCTGGCATGCTTTTCGAGCGCCGCCGTGCGGATCCAGCCGCCCTTGCCCACGGCGTTGCTGCGCGTGAGCAGCAGGTTGTGCGCGAGCCCCAGCGTGGGGACCGCGCCGCGGCCCAGCCGCTCCTCAGGCACGAAGTGCAGGCCCATGGCGCGCCGGGCGCGCGGCCGTAGCCGGCCGGCCGGTTTGTCGAACACCTGCACCATCGCCGCTTCGGCCCGCACGTCCTCGCCGGAGAGCGTGTAGAGCAGCTCCTTCTGCCCGTTGCCCGACACGCCCGCAATGCCGACCACCTCGCCCGCACGCACCTCGAACGAGATGCCGTCGAGGTCAACGCCGAACTGGTCTTCGCGCGCCAGCGTGAGCGCATCGACGCGCAGCGCCACCGCGCCCGCATGCACCGGCCGGTGCTGCAAGGGCGGCGGCTCGCTGCCGATCATCAGCCGCGACAGCGACTCGTTGCTTTCGTTCTGCGGATTGCAAACCCCCGTGACCTTGCCGCCGCGCAGCACCGTGCAGGCCGTGCACAGTTCGCGGATTTCATGCAGCTTGTGGCTGATGTAGAGAATGCTGCAGCCTTCCGAAGCCAGCTTGTTGAGCACGCCGAAGAGCTTGACCACCGCCTGTGGCGTGAGCACCGATGTCGGCTCGTCCAGGATCAGCAGCTTGGGGTTGGTGAGCAGCGCGCGGATGATCTCGACCCGCTGCATCTCGCCCACTGAAAGCGTGTGCACCGGCCGCGAAGGATCGATGTCCAGGCCGTATTCGCTCGCCTTGGCCGTGATGCTGCGCGCCACTTCGGCCAGTTGCAGCGACTTGTCCAGGCCCAGCCACACGTTCTCGGCCACCGTGAGCGTGTCGAACAGGCTGAAATGCTGGAACACCATGCTGATGCCCAGCGCCCTCGCCTGCTGCGGGTTGCGCAAAGCGACGGCCTGGCCGTCGAAGGTGACCGTGCCTTCGTCGGGCTTGACCGAGCCGTAGATGATCTTCATCAGGGTCGATTTGCCCGCGCCGTTCTCGCCGAGCACGGCATGGATCTCGCCGGGCGCGACGGCCAGCGAAATGTCGCTGTTCGCCACCACCGCGGGGTAGCGCTTGGTGATGTTCGCGAGCTGGAGTCTGGGGGTTGTCATGCCGGGTTTCGTGGTTTGTCTCGTTCAACATCAACATGCGGGAACAGCCGTGAGTTTAATAACTGTCCCGCGTCCATCGGCGCCCGACGGCGCTGTGCTCAGTGTCCTCCTACATAGGCGAACTTGAACAGGAAAATCGCCGCGATCACCCACACCATCGCATGCACTTCCCGTGCCCGGCCCGTGAAGAGCTTGAGCACCGCGTAGGTGATGAAGCCGAAGGCGAGGCCATTGGCGATGGAATAGGTAAAAGGCATGGCCAGCGCGGTCACTACCGCCGGAATCACCTCGGTGGTGTCTTCCCATTCGAGCTCGACCAGGTCGCGCAGCATCAGGCAGCCCACGAAGAGGAGCGCCGGGGCGGTGGCATAGGCCGGCACCGAGCCCGCGAGCGGCGAGATCATGAGGCACGCGAGGAAGAGCGCCGCCACCACCACGGCCGTTAGGCCGGTGCGGCCGCCGGCCTGCACGCCGGCCGCGCTTTCCACATAGGCGGTGGTGCTCGAGGTGCCGAGCAGCGAGCCCGCGAAGATGGCGCCGCTGTCGGCCAGCAGGGCCTTGTTCATGCGCTCCATCTTGCCGGGCACGAGCAGGCCGGCGCGCTTGGCCACGCCCATCAGCGTGCCGGTGGCATCGAACATCTCGACGAGGAAGAACACCAGCACCACGTTCAGGATGCCGCCTTTGAGCGCGCCCAGAATGTCCAGCTGCATGAAGGTGGGCGCGATGGACGGCGGCGCGTCGAACACGCCATGGAACTTGTTGCCGCCGAAGAAGAACGACAGCACCGTCACCAGCATGATGCCGATCAAAATGGCGCCGCGCACCTTGAGCCGATCGAGCACCACGATGACCAGGAAGCCCAGCGTCGCCAGCACCACCGGCGCTGAATGCAAGTCGCCCAGCGTGACGAAGGTGGCCGGCGATGCTGCCACCACGCCCGCGCTCTTGAGCGCGATGAGCGCCAGGAACATGCCGATGCCCACGGTGATCGCCGTTCGCAGCGATTGCGGTATGCCCTGTATGAAAAGCTCCCTCAGCCCCGTGACCGTGACGATGAGGAACAGGCAGCCCGAGATGAACACCGCGCCCAGCGCCACCTGCCATGTGTAGCCCATGCCCAGCACCACCACATAGGCGAAGTAGGCGTTGAGCCCCATGCCAGGCGCCATGGCGATCGGGTAGTTGGCGTACAGGCCCATGATCAGCGTGCCCAGCGCTGCGATCAGACAGGTGGCCACGAAAACCGCGCCCTTCGGCATGCCCGCATCGCCGAGGATCGACGGGTTCACGAAGATGATGTAGGCCATCGTGAGGAAGGTGGTCAGCCCCGCAATGACCTCGGTGCGCACCGTGGTGTTGTGCTCGGTGAGCTTGAACATGCGTTCAAGCCAGTTCGCGCTCTGCGGTGCGGTGCGCGGGCGCGCGGCCTCGGTGCTCCCCGAGGCGCGGGAGTCGGTGACCTTGGGCACCTCTTCAAACCTGTTCATGTCGCTTGTCTCCAGCTGTTGTATTTGGCGATTGATTTCATCGTTGCCCATGCCGCGTCGCCGGCGCGGCCGAAGGCTTCAGGGCGGATCCGAAATTTCAGGCAGGGCGGCGGCGCGCGGGGCCGGTGCCATGGCGGCGGGTCGCAGCGACGCCGCCACGCCCTTGATGCAGTCGCGCAGCCAGCGCGCGGAGCTCGACGAGTGGGTGCGCTCGTGCCAGAGCTGGTAGTACATGAGGCGCGGCAGCGCCACGGGACACTCGAGGATCTTCACCGGCAGCCGCGCCGCGAAGCGCTCGCAATACTGGCGGCCGGTGGTGAGCACCAGCAGGCTCGAGGCGACCATGTCGGGAATGAGGCTGAAGTGCGCGCAGCGCGCTGTGATGTTGCGCTGCCGCCCGAGCTCGTCGAGCATCTGGTCGATGATGCCGCGCCCGCCCGGATGCATGGGCGTTGGCGCGATGTGCTCGGCCGCGAGCCAGGTTTCCAGGTCCCAGCCGCGGCGCACCGCCGGGTGGTCCTGGTTCACCAGCGACACCACCTCGTCGCCGAAGAGCCGCGCCATGTGCAGGTCTTCCGGCGGCTTCTGCCAGTTACCGATCACCAGGTCGACCTGCCCAAGCGCCAGGTGGCCGTGGTAATCCGAATCGGGCGTGAGTGCGTGGATCTCGATCTGGCACAGCGGCGCTTCGCGTTTCACGTGCGCCACCAGCATCGGCAGGAAAAGCGGGTCCATGTAGTCGCTGGCCGCAATGCGGAAGGTGGTGGCCGCCGACTGTGGCTCGAAGCCGCGCGCATCGGAGAACAGCATCTCGGCCGCGCGCAGGATGCTGGCGGCGGGTTCGATCATCCGCAGCCCTGCGTCGGTCGGCACCATGCCGGAGCCCGAGCGCACCAGGAGCGGGTCGCCCGACAGTTCGCGCAGGCGCTTCAGCGCGGCCGAAACGGCCGGCTGGTACATGCCCAGGCGGATGGCTGCGCGCGAGACGCTGCGGTCGGTCAGCACGGTGTGGAGCACCCGGATGAGATGAAGATCGATCTTGTCGAAGAGTGCCTGATCACGCATGACGTTTCTCCTTGGCAGCGGGCGACATCCGCAGCCCGGCATGGCCGGTTCCGCGGTGCTTCGCGAAGGAGATCGGGGCGTAGGGCATGGGGAGGACTTTGGACATGCGCCAAAGTCTACGAGTGGCTATGCGGACTGGACGGCCGTGACCGCGCGCAGAATCGATTCGCTCGTGGCCGGCGCCTGGAGCGGCGGATCGACCTTGTGGCCGCCCGCGGCGGACACCGCGTCGCGGATCGCGAAGAAGACCGAAAACGGCAGCAACAGCGGCGGCTCGCCGACGGCCTTGCTGCGGTGGATCGAGTCCTCGAAGTTCTGGCCTTCGAACAGGCGCACGTTGAACACCGGCGGGCAGTCGTTGGCCGTCGGGATCTTGTAGGTGCTGGGCGCGTGCGTGGTGAGCAGGCCGGTCTTCGGATGCCACACCAGTTCTTCGGTGGTGAGCCAGCCCATGCCCTGGATGAATGCGCCTTCGACCTGGCCGATGTCCACGGCCGGGTTCAGCGACTTGCCCGCGTCGTGCAGGATGTCGGCGCGCAAGAGCTTCCATTCGCCGGTGAGCGTGTCGACGACCACCTCGCTCACCGCCGCGCCATAGGCGTAGTAGTAGAACGGGCGGCCCTGCATCTTGTCCTTGTCCCAGCTGAGGCCGGGCGTGGCGTAGAAGCCATCGGACCACAGCTGCTTGCGGTCGAGGTACGCCTCGCCCACCACGGTGCTGAAGGCCAGCGAGCGGCCGTTGACCTCGACCTTGTCATTGGCGAAGCGCACCTCGCTTGCCTTGCCGCCGTGGCGCTCGGCTGCGCTTTCGGCCAGGCGTTCGCGGATCTGCCGGGCCGCATCTTGCGCGGCCTTGCCGTTCAGGTCAGCGCCGGTCGATGCGGCCGTGGCCGAGGTGTTCGCCACCTTGGTGGTGTCGGTGGCCGTGACGCGCACGCGCTCGAAGCTCACGCCCAGTTCGTGCGCGACCACCTGCGCCACCTTGGTGTTGAGGCCCTGCCCCATCTCGGTACCGCCGTGGTTCACGAGGATCGAACCGTCCGTGTACACATGCACCAATGCACCGGCCTGGTTGAAATGCTTCACGTTGAACGAGATGCCGAACTTGAGCGGCGCCAGCGCGAGGCCCCGCTTGAGCACCGTGCTCTTCGCGTTGAAGGCGGCGATTTCTTCGCGCCGTGCGCGGTAGTCACTGCTGGTTTCGAGGTCGGCCACCAGCTCATGCACGATGTTGTCGGTCACTGTCTGCCGGTAGGGCGTGACGTTGTTCTCCGCCGTGCCGTAGAAGTTGATGCGCCGCACGTCGAGCGGATCGCGGCCCAGCGTGCGCGCGACCGAGTCCATGATGTTCTCGATGGCGATGGCGCCCTGCGGACCGCCAAAGCCGCGGAAGGCCGTGTTGCTCTGCGTGTTGGTCCGGCCCGAGTAGCCATGCATCGCCACGTTGGGCAGCCAGTAGGCGTTGTCGAAGTGGCACAGCGCCCGGGTCATCACCGGGCCGGAAAGATCGGCCGAGTGACCGGCGCGCGAGACCATGGTGATCTCTGCGCCGAGGATGCGGCCCTCGTCGTCGTAGCCCACCTCGTACTCGTACCAGAAGCAGTGGCGTCGGCCGGTGATCATGAAGTCGTCGTCCCGGTCGAGCCTGAGCTTTACCGGGCGGCGCAGCTTGCTTGCGGCCACCGCCGCCACGCAGGCAAAGAGTGCCGACTGCGATTCCTTGCCGCCGAAGCCGCCGCCCATGCGCCGGCATTCGACATGCACCTCGTTCGACTGCAGGTGCAGCGCATGCGCCACCAGGTGCTGCATTTCGCTCGGGTGCTGCGTGGAGCAGTGGATGTGCAGCGCGCCGCCTTCCTTCGGAATGGCGTAGCTGATCTGGCCCTCGAGATAGAACTGCTCCTGCCCGCCCACGTCCAGCGTGGCCTTGTGGCGGTGCGGCGCCTTGGCGATGGCGGCACGCACGGCCGCTTCGTCGCCCTCGTTGGCCGCTCCGCCGCTGCGCACGATGTGCATTGGCGGCACCACGTACTGGCCGCGGGCATGCGCGTCCTGCGGCGTGAGCACCGGCGGTGCCGGCTGGACGGCGATGGCATCCTTGGCGTTGGCGGCGGCACGGCGCGCGGCATCGCGCGTTTGGGCAATCACCGCGAACACCGGCTGGCCCAGGTAGCGGATCTCGCCGCCGTCCTTCAGCGAAAGCAGGATCGGGTCGTCATGCACGATTGAGCCGCAGTCGTTGCTGCCCGGGATGTCGTCGGCGGTGAGCACCGAGATCACGCCGGGCATCGCGCGGATCGCATCGAGCGACAGCGCCGTGACGTGCCCGTTGGCGGCGGGCGAAAGGCCCAGCGCGCAATGCAGCGTGCCGGCGATCTCGGGGATGTCGTCGATGTAGGTGGCCTCGCCGGCCACGTGCAGGTGCGCCGACTCATGCGGGCGGCTGATGCCCACACGCGCGCCCTGGTCGTGCGCCAGGGTTTCGGCGCCCTGGTCGATGCGAGCGGCGGTGTTCTTCAGGTAGTCGGCAAAGGCCTCGGAGGGCTGCAGCAGTCGGGCGTCGATGGGTTTGTTCATTGTCAGACCCCTTCCGCGGCCTTGTCGGCCTTGATCGTTGTCGAATGCGGCATCGCGCTCCACACGCTGGTTTCTTCAAGGGACAGCGCGTCTTCGGTGCGAGTTTCGAGCCAGAAGCGCTGGATCAGGTTCTGCGCCACCTGCAGGCGATAGCCGGCCGAAGCGCGCATGTCCGACAGCGGCTGGAAATCTTGGGCGAGCGCCTGCTTGGCGGCGTTGGCGCTGGCCTGGGTCCATGGCTTGCCCACGAGTGCGGCTTCAGCGGCCGCAGCGCGCTTCACGATGGCGGCCATGCCGCCGAAGGCAAGGCGCACGGCCTTGACCGTGTCGCTGCCCGGTTCCAATTCGATCGCAAAGCCCGCGCACAGCGCCGAGATGTCGCAGTCGAAGCGCTTGCTGATCTTGTAGGCGCGAACCTGGCGCTGCATGGCCGCGAGCGGAACCGCCAGGCCCTGCACGAATTCGCCGGGCTGCAGCTGGTTCTTCATGTAGTCGACGTAGAACTCCGGCAGCGGCATGCGGCGTACGGCATTGCCGCGGCGGAGTTCGATCCCGGCATCGAGCGACATCAGCACCGGCGGCGAATCGCCGATGGGCGAGCCGTTGGCCACGTTGCCGCCCATGGTGCCGGCGTGGCGGATCGGCGGCGAAGCAAAACGCAGCCAGACGTCCTGGAGGCTGGGCACGCGCTGCACCAGGGCTTCGAAGGCCGACTCGAGCGAGGCGCCAGCGCCGATGTAGAGCTCGCCGCTTGTGTCATTCTGGCGGACTTCGATGGTCTTCATTTCAACTACGTCACCCACGTAGATGATGTCGCCCAGGTCGCGAAACTGCTTGTTCACCCACAGGCCGACGTCGGTCGAGCCGGACAGCAGTTGCGCACCCGGCTTCTCCTGGCGCAGCGCGGCGAGCTGCGCCAGCGTCCTTGGGGCATGGAAATGGTCGATGCGGGCGCCGAGCGGCGCGGCGTAGTCGAAGCCGCCGCTGCCGCGCAAACTCGTGAGCGCGGCCACCACGGGCTCAGTATCGAGCCGCACCGCAGGCAGGTCGAACATGCGCTGGCCCGCGTCCAGGATCGGCCGGTACCCGGTGCAGCGGCACAGGTTGCCCGACAGCTCGTCGGCCAGTTGCTGGCGCGTGGGCTGGGTGCCCCCGGCCTGGTGGTGCTCGTACGCGGACCACAAAGACATCACGAAGCCCGGCGTGCAGAAGCCGCATTGCGAACCGTGGCACTCGACCATGGCCTGCTGTACCGGGTGCAGGCGGTGCACGGGATGCGGGCGCTTGTCCTGGCCCTGCACTTCAGTGGCGGCAGGCGCATTGGCGGGACACTGGTCCTTGAGGTCTTCGACGGTGAACAGCGCCTTGCCGTGCAAGGTGGGCAAGAACTGGATACAGGCGTTGACCGTCTGAAGCTGCAGGCCGCCGATGGCGCCGGAGGCATCGGCATTGGCAGCGAGCTCTCCGATCACGACCGTGCAGGCACCGCAGTCACCCTCGTTGCAGCCTTCCTTGGTGCCAGTGCAGTGCGCGTCCTCGCGCAGCCAATCGAGCACGGAGCGGGTCGGATGGACACCGCTGACCTCGACGATCTTGCCGCGATGGAAGAAGCGGACCGGTTGGATGTTGTTGCGCTCTGTGCTCATGCTTTTTGGCTCGTGGGTGACCGGTTTTCCCGGCCATGCCCGGACGTTAGCCGGTTGCGCCCCGGCCTACATACCGCGTGAACCATATTGCGTATGCCGGCGCGGGTATGCGGCCTAGGGAGAAACCCTGAAGAGCGAGAGCAATTCCCGGGCCATGAGCCCGATTCAGCGCACCAGATCCCACCCCATCATCAGCGCTGCGAACCCCATCAGTGCCGTGCCGCCCCAGCCGAGCCAGCGTGTGCGCCTTCCCGACGTGAACACGCCCATCACCTTCTCGCGCGTCACGAGCACCATCATGGCCGCCATGATCGGCACCGCGACGACGCCGTTGATCACCGCGCTCCAATAAAGCGCTTTCATCGGGTCGATAGGCGTGAAGTCGAGCGCGGTGCCGACGAGCGTGGCCACCGCGATGATTCCGTAGAACTCCTTGGCCTCGCGCCAATGCCGCTCGAGCCCCTCTTCCCACCCGAAGGCCTCGGCCACCGCGTAGGCCGCCGACGAAGCCAGAACGGGAACGGCCAGCAGCCCGGTGGCAACGATCCCTCCGGCAAAAAGCCAGAAGGCGAAATCGCCCGCCAGCGGCCGCAGCGCCTCGGCCGCCTGCGCCGCCGAGGTCACGTCGTGCACGCCCGCCGCAAACAGCACCGACGCGCCGACCACCATCACGAAGAAAGCGATGAGATTGGAAAAGGTCATGCCGATCCAGGTATCGAGCCGCACGCGCCGCAAGTCGCGCCGCACGTCGCTCTCAGCGCCGCGCCGGCCGCCCTTCAGCCGCAGTTCCTCGACTTCCTGGGAGGCCTGCCAGAAGAAAAGGTAGGGCGAAATCGTGGTGCCGAGCAGCGCGACGATCATCATCCAATAGTCGCCGCTCCACTGCAGCCGGGGCACGACCAGGTCATGCAGCACCCGCGTCCAGTCGACCTGCACCGAGAACACCGCCGCCACGTAGGCGAACAGCGTGAGCGTGAGCCACTTGAGGATGTGGGCCAGCTTGCGGTAAGGCACGAACACCTGCAGCAGCACCGTGACCACGCCGAAGACCAGCGAATAGAAGTGCGCACCGCCGCCCGCCACCAGCCGCATGGCCTCGCCCATGGCGGAGATGTCGGCCGCGATGTTGATGGTGTTGGCCACGACCAGCAGCGCCACCAGCACGGCCAGGAAACCGCGCGGCATGTGCTCGCGCATGTTGGCTGCCACGCCCTTGCCCGTGACCCGGCCAATGCGCGCCGACACCAGCTGGATCGCCACCATGAAAGGCAGGGAAAGAAACACGGTCCAGAGCAGGCCGGTGCCGAACTGCGCCCCCGCCTGCGTGTAGGTGGCAATGCCCGACGGATCATCGTCCGCCGCTCCGGTGATCACACCGGGACCTACGTGGCGCAGAAAGGAGGGTATGCGTCTCTTCATGGGCCGCGATGGTGGCATCCCAGCCTGACCACTGCATGAACGGAGGGATGGCTTCACGGACGCTCCGAGAACAGCGCCGCGATCACTTGGCGCAGCCACCGGTTGGCCGGATCGGCCTCGAAGCGCTTGCTCCAGTGCAGTGCTACCGTGAAGTCGCGCAGCGGAAACGGCGGCTCGACGATGGCGTAGCCGCCGGCTTCGGCAAAGCCGCGCGCGATGTTGCGCGGCATCACCACGGCAAGATCTGTCGCGCGCACGATGGCCGGTAGCACCATGAAGTGCTCGGTCGTGAGGCGCACGCGGTCTTCCAGGTTCAGCAACTGCAGGATGCGCAGCGTGTCGGCGTGCGTGCGCACCGCCACGTAGTCGAGCTCATGCAGCGCCTCCAGCAGGGCTTGCCCGCTACGCCGCCGCTTCGCGAAGGGGTGGCCCTGGCGCAGCAGCACGATGTAGCGGTCTTTGAGCAGCTGGGCGCGCTGCGTGTCCTTCACCCGCGGCAGGAACCCGAAGGCGAAGTCGACGCGCCCGCCGTCGAGCGCCGCGGCAATATCGGCGGTGGCCAGCGGCATGGTCTCCACCCGCACGCCCGGCGCCAGTTCGCGCAGCCGCGCCATCAGCGCCGGCAGGAACCGGCCCTCGCCGATGTCGCTCATGTGGATGCGAAACAGCTTGCGCGACGTGGCCGGGTCGAAACGCTCGGGCTCCGCGAGCGCCTGCTGCAGCATGGCCAGCGCCGCCTGCACCGGCACCGCCAGCCGCTCGGCCCGGGGCGTGGGTGCCACTCCGCCGGGGGTGCGCGTGAAGAGGGCATCGCCCAGCAGCAGCCGCAGCCGGGTGAGGCCGTGGCTGGCCGCCGGCTGGGTGAGGCCCAGCGCCTCGGCCGCACGGCTCACGCTGCGGGCCCTGAAGACCGCATCGAAGAGCCGCAGCAGGTTGAGGTCCAGCTTTTCAATATGCATGGATTTCATGTCGCATAGCTTGCTTATTTTATTGATGTATGGGGACGCGGCGACCACACTGCGCAAACTCCCAGAAGAAAGAGACACGATGGAAGTTTCATTCAGCAAGGAAGTCGAGCTGCTGCGCCTCGGCGCCGGCGACACCTTCCACGGCGAGGGCATCCTCGCGATCACCAAGGGCCTGTTGCAATCGGGCGTGGCCTACGTGGGCGGCTACCAGGGCGCGCCGGTGTCGCACCTGCTCGACGTGATGGTCCAAGGCAAGGCCTACATGGACGAGTTGGGCGTCCACGTGGAGGCCTGCTCCAACGAGGCCTCGGCCGCGGCAATGCTCGGCGCGTCCATCCACTATCCGCTGCGCGGCGCGGTCACCTGGAAGTCGATCGTCGGCACCAACGTGGCGGCCGATGCGCTTTCCAACCTGTCGTCACCCGGCGTGACCGGCGGCGTGCTGGTGGTAGTGGGCGAGGACTACGGCGAAGGCGCAAGCGTGATCCAGGAGCGCACGCATGCCTATGCGCTCAAGTCCAGCATGTGCCTGCTCGACCCGCGGCCCGACCTGGGCGTGATGGTGCGCATGGTGGAAGAAGGCTTCCGGCTCTCCGAGGCCTCGAACATGCCCTGCCTGATGGAGCTGCGCATCCGCACCTGCCACGTGCGCGGCAGCTTCGAGTGCAAGGACAACATCGCGCCAGCCGTGTCGACCCGGGCGCTGATGACTGAGCCCGCGAGCTTCGACTACATGCGCCTTGCGCATCCGCCCGTGACCTTCCGCCACGAAAAGCTCAAGGGCGACGAGCGCATTCCGGCGGCGCGGCGCTACATCATCGAACACGGGCTCAACGAGTTGATCCCGGGCGGCAGCCATGCCGACCTCGGCATCGTGGTGCAGGGCGGGCTCTATAACGCGCTGATCCGTAGCCTGCAGCAGCAGGGCCTGGCCGATGCGTTCGGCGAGACGGCGATACCCATCCTGGTGCTCAACGTGACCTACCCGCTGGTGCCCGAACAGGTGGCCGACTTCTGCGCGGGCAAGCGCGCGGTGCTGGTGGTCGAAGAAGGCCAGCCCGAATACATCGAGCAGGACATCGCCACCCTGCTGCGCCGGCGCGACATCCAGACGCCGCTGCACGGCAAGGACATGCTGCCTTCGGCCGGCGAATACGGCGTCGAGGTGCTCGCGGGCGGTATCGGCAAGTTCGCAGCCAAGTACATCGAAGCCAGCGAAGCCCTATCGTCGGCCGAGGCCTGGCTGGCCGGCAACCGCGAGCGCCGCGATGCGGTGGCACGGCAGCTCTCCACGCCCTTGCCCAACCGGCCGCCGAGCTTCTGCGTCGGCTGCCCCGAGCGCCCGGTGTTCTCGGCCCTGAAGCTCGCGCAGCAGGAGACCGGACCGGTGCACATTGCGGCCGACATCGGCTGCCATGCCTTCGGCACCTTCGAGCCGTTCTCGATGGGGCATTCGATCCTCGGCTACGGCATGAGCCTGGCAAGCCGCGCGGGCGTGGCGCCGATGATGAACCGCCGCACGCTGTCGATCATGGGCGACGGCGGCTTCTGGCACAACGGCCTGCTCACGGGCGTGCAGAGCGCGCTCTTCAACGGAGACGACGCGGTGCTGCTGATCTTCAAGAACGGCTACACCTCGGCCACCGGAACGCAGGACATCATCTCCACGCCCGACGACGAAGCGAAGGAGCGCGCAGTCGACAAGCAGCAGAGCCTGGTCGACAAGAACCAGACCATCGAGGCGACGCTCACGGGCCTGGGCGTGACGTGGATGCGCACCGTGACCACCTACGACGTGGAGCGCATGCGCAAGACGCTGACCGAGGCGCTCACCAGCGACTTCGACGGCCTGAAGGTGGTGATTGCCGAGGGCGAATGCCAGCTCGAGCGCCAGCGCCGCATCAAGCCGTGGATTGCCAGCCTCCTTAAAAAAGGCGAGCGCGTAGTGCGCGTGAAATACGGCGTGGATGAAGACGTGTGCAACGGCGACCACGCCTGCATTCGTCTCTCGGGCTGTCCCACGCTCACGCTCAAGGACAACCCCGATCCGCTGAAAGTCGACCCCGTGGCCACCGTGATCGACGGCTGCGTGGGCTGCGGCCTGTGCGGCGAGAACGCACATGCTGCCACCCTGTGCCCGAGCTTCTATCGCGCCGAGGTGGTGCAGAACCCGAAGTGGCACGAACGCCTGCTGCATTCGCTGCGCGGCGCCTTCGTGCGCGCCCTGCAACCCGCATGAAACACGACATGGAACATCACCGTCCCATCACCCTCCTCGTCTGCGCGCTCGGCGGCGAAGGCGGCGGCGTGCTCACCGAATGGCTGGTCGACATCGCCCGCCATGCGGGCTATGCCGCGCAGAGCACCTCGATTCCCGGCGTGGCGCAGCGCACCGGCGCCACCACCTATTACATCGAGGTGTTTCCGGTGCCACTCGCGCAGCTTGGCGGCAGGCGCCCGGTGTTCAGCCTGAGCCCGGTGCCCGGCACACTCGACGCCATCGTGTCGTCGGAACTGCTCGAGACCGCGCGGCAGATTGGCAACGGCATGAGCGCGCCGCTGCGCACGCTGGTCATCAGCTCGTCGGCGCGCATCTTCACCACGGCCGAGCGCATGCAGCCCGGCGACGGCCGCGCCGATGCGCAGCACCTGCTCGACGTGGTCAAGGTCTTCAGCCGCGAACATCATGTGTTCGACATGAACGCCGTGGCGCGCGAGGCCGGTACGGTGGTCAGCGCCGTGATGCTCGGCGCCATCGCGGGCAGTGGCTTGTTCCCGTTCCCGCGCGCCGCCTACGAGCACGTGGTGCGCGGGGGCGACAGCAGCGCACCCGAGAAGCTGAACAAGATGGCCGCGGCGAGCCTGCGCGGTTTTGCCGCGGCCTTCGAGGCCGTGAGCGCGCCGCGCGCACAAGCCGCCTTCGTGAGCAGCGTGATGGCCGGCGACACGCGCGAAGCGCCGCCGCCGGCACGCGCGCTCTCCAGCGAACTGGCGCAGCGCTTCCCACCCGCCGTGCACGACATGCTCGCGCTCGGCCATGCACGCGTGCTCGACTACCAGGACGCCGCCTACGCGGAGCTGTACGCCGCCCGGCTGGCCAAGGTGCTCGATGCCGAGCGCGCGGCCGATCCGGCCGGCGCCCAAGGCTTTGCCGTCACCCGCGAAACCGCGCGCTGGCTCGCGCTGTGGATGGCCTTCGACGATATCGTTCGCGTGGCCGCGCTCAAGGGCCGCGCCAGCCGTGCGCAGCGGGTGCGGCAGGAAGTGCGCGCGACCGATGGAGACTTGGTAAAGGTCTACGACCACTTCAAACCCGGCACCGCCGAATTCGCCGCGCTGCTGCCGCCGAGACTCGCGCATCGCATCACGGCCTGGGACCGCCGGCGCCAGGAAAAAGGCCGGGAGCCGTGGGCGCTGCCGCTCAAGGTGGGCAGCCACTCGGTCTTCGGCATGGCGTCGCTGCGGCTGCTGTCCTCGCTCAAATGGCTGCGCCGCCGCGGCCAGCGCTTTGCCGACGAGCAGGTGCTGATCGAACGCTGGCTCGCCGCCGTGGAAGCCGGCACGCGCGAAGCCTGGACGCTGGGCCGCGAGCTGGCGCTGTGCGGCCGGCTCATCAAGGGCTATGGCAGCACCAATGAGCGCGGCAAGCACAACCTGCTGCACGTGATCGACGAACTTGCGAGCCGCACGGCCCTGCCTGCGCCGGTGCGCGCCGACGCGATGGCCGCGGCGCGCGAAGCAGCCTTGGCCGACGAAGGCGGCAAGGCGCTCGACGCCGCGCTGGTGCGCCACGGCGCAGCACCGCGCCCGGTGCAGGCGCAGCCTATCCGCTGGATGAAGCGGCCGCCCTCCACCACTGCCTGACTGCCGATTTTCAAAACAACCAAGGAGACACGACACCATGCCCCGCTACATCCTTGCCTGGCGCCGAACCCTGCTGGTCGCGGCCGCCTGCGCCCTGCTGCCTTCCGTGCACGCACAGACGCAGGCCACCCCATGGCCGACCAAGCCGATCAAGGTGGTCGTCAACTTTCCGCCGGGCGGCGCCGCCGACCAGATCGCACGCGCGGTTTCGCAGCCGCTGCAGGAGTTCCTCAAGCAGCCGGTGGTGATCGAGAACCGCGCGGGCGCCAACGGCAACGTCGGCGGCGAGGCCGTAGCGCGAGCGCCGGCCGACGGCTACACGCTGCTCATGAGTTCGGGCGGCATGGTGTCGGTCAACCCGCACCTGTATGCGCGCATGAGCTTCGACCCCACCAAGGACTTGGTGCCCGTGGCCGCGGCCGCGCGCGTGCTGGTGTTCCTGGTAACGCGGCCTTCGCTGCCGCCCACCAACGTGCGCGAATTCATCACCTATCTGAAGGCCAATCCGGGCAAGCTCTCCTACGGTTCGCCGGGCAACGGCAGCTCGCCGCACTTGGCAGGCGAAATGTTCAAGAGCCAGGCCGGCGTCTTCGCACTGCACGTGCCCTACCGCGGCGCCGCGCCCGCGCTGCAAGACCTGCTCGCGGGCCAGATCGACTACGCCTTCGACCCCGGCATCGGCCTGCAGCAGGTGCGCGCCGGCAAGCTCCGGCTGTTGGCAGTGGGCAGCCCGCATCGCTCCTCGCAGTTCCCCGACGTGCCCACGCTCGACGAAGCGGGTTTGCGCGGCTTCGATGCCGACACGGTCTTCGGCTTCTATGCGCCCGCAGGCACGCCGCCCGAGGTGGTGGCGCAGCTCAATGCGCAGATCAATCGCGCGCTAGCGCTGCCCGCCGTGAAGGAACGCATCTCCGCGCTCGGTGGCGAAGCAGTGCCGGGCTCGCCGGCCGAGTTTCACCAGCGCGCCGCGGCCGATTCGCAGCGCTTTGGCGCGGTGATCCGCGACCGCAGGATCGTCGCGGACTGAGCACGCTCACCCCTCGATTGCCGACGAAAATGAAACGATGAGCAGCAGCAAAGAAGTCATCTACACCGCGCGCGTCGAGTTCGGCGATTGCGATCCCGCCGGCATCGTCTGGTTCCCCAACTTCTTCCGCTGGATCGATGCGGCCTCGCGCCACTTCTTTGCCGAATGCGGCGTGCCGCGCTGGGAAGAAACGGCGCAGACGCTGGGCGTTATCGGCACGCCGCTGGTCGACACGCACACGCGCTTTGTCAAGGCCGCGAGCTACGGCGACACGCTGCAGATTGCCGTGCGCATCACCGAGTGGCGCGACAAGAGCTTCGTGCAGACCTACCGCGTGTCGCGCGGCGGCGACCTGATCCTCGAGTGCGAAGAGGTGCGGATCTTCGCGGCCAGACGAGAGGGCGGCGGCATTCGCGCGGTGCCGATTCCGCCCTCGATTCGTGCCCTTTGCGAATAGGCCTCGGTCTTAGAATGCCCCGATGAACTGGCGCACCCTTCTTCCGCTTGCCTTGATGGCCTTGCTTGTCACTGGCTGCTCTTCGACTCCCAACGAAGTGGTGCCAATGCGCAACGGCACCCTGCGTGCCCCCACTTACACCCAGGCCGCCGACTATTGCAGCGCCAAGGGTGCAACGCCGCGATGGCTCGGCAGGGCACCCGCGGAATCCGGCGTTCTGTTCCAGTGCAACTGAGCCTCGCGGCCCGTGCCGCGAGCGTCTTTGTACCGCGCCAAAGCCCTGCGCATTGCCGAGTCAATGGGTTGACTCGGCTCGTGACGCAGTGCAACAATCCCGCATCTTTATTTTGGAGCCCCGTGCGTGGACAGTGCCAGTTGGATCAGTGACAAGACGCGTGCCTCGGCAGGCGTGACACATCCGGCCCTCTAGCGCAGGCTCTTTGCGCTGCGGCCGGCGTGCACGCAGCGTGACCCGTTCGCCATTCAGGCAAAACGGTTCTCCCCTCCCGAATCCCGCCGTTCTCCGTCACTGACTTATTCAGTCAGCTTGCGTGTGCCCGTGCACGAGGCCCTTCATTGCGAAGGAGCCTTGCCATGCGTCAATTCGAATCTCGTCAGCAGCCGCAACAGCAACAGCAGCCGGTGCAGGACTCCGCTCGCCCGCAGGCGCACGTGCCCGCGCGCGCCGCGGCCACCAAGCAGGACGTGGACAACGAAATGCTGGACCGCGCCGCCGCGCTCTGGACCACGCGGCGCATCCGCAGCTTCTTCCTGCTGCTCGATCGGCCCACCCGCACGACACAACGCTGACGCGTCACCCCGCACCGCTCCGCTCGGCAAGCAAGAAACAAGGAGGCCTCTTCATGGACCCCGCTTCTCATTGGCGCCCCTGCGCGCCGCCCATGCTCCGACCCATCGATAACAACAATTTGCAGCGCACCGCGCCGCAAGGGGATTTCCACGCCTGATTGATGGACGGGGGAGGTTCTTCCCTTCGCGGCCCGCGCCGCGAAGGAAAAAAGAAATGAAGAACGTCCTGAAGTCCTTTTTCGAGAGCTTTCTGCGCAGCCGCCGCATGCTGCATCACTTCGAGCGCTGGCAGACGCTGCTGGGCTCCAAGCCGGCGGGCGTGGCCTCCGCCGCCATGCCGGCCGACATCACCAAGGCGCTGGCGGCCGCATCGCACACCAATGCCGGCGAGTTGCTCGCAGGGCTCGACAGTTCGCCGCATGGCCTTGGCGAAACCTACGCACAGGCGCTGCGCAAGCGCCTCGGAAGCAACGAGGTGCGCCACGAGCAGCCGCTGCCGTGGTGGACGCACCTGTGGCAGTGCTACCGCAATCCCTTCAACCTGTTGCTGACCGTGCTGGCGCTGACCTCGTACGTGACCGAGGACATGAAAGCCACACTCGTGATCGGCAGCATGGTGGTGCTGTCGACGGTGCTGCGCTTCGTGCAGGAATCGCGTTCCAACAGGGCGGCCGAGCGGCTCAAGGCGATGGTGAGCAGCACCGCCACCGTGCTGCGGCCCGACCCCGGCGCAGCCGCGGGCGCGCGGCGTGTCGAAGTGCCGATGCGCGACCTGGTTCCGGGCGACGTGATCGCGCTCTCGGCAGGCGACATGATCCCGGCCGACTGCCGCCTGCTGGGCGCCAAAGACCTGTTCATCAGCCAGTCCGCCTTGACCGGCGAAGCCATGCCGGTGGAGAAGTTCTCCGTCGACCGCGGCGTCCCTGAAGCCGGCGTGCTCGAACGCGAGAACCTGCTCTTCATGGGCACCAACGTGATCAGCGGCACCGCCACCGCGCTCATCGTGCATACGGGCGACCGCACCTTCTTCGGCGCCCTCGCACAGCGCGTGACGGCCGCCGACAGCGGTACCAGCGCGTTCCAGGCCGGCATCAACCGCGTGAGCTGGGTGCTGATCCGCTTCATGCTGGTGATGGCGCCGCTGGTGCTGGTGATCAACGGCGTGGCCAAAGGCGACTGGTGGGAGGCGGCGCTGTTCGCGCTGTCGATCGCGGTCGGACTCACGCCAGAGATGCTGCCGATGATCGTGACCGCCACGCTCGCCAAGGGCGCCGTGGTGATGTCGCGGCAGAAGGTGATCGTGAAGCGGCTCGAGGCCATCCACAACTTTGGCGCCATGGACGTGCTGTGCACCGACAAGACCGGCACCCTGACGCAGGACCGGATCGTGCTGGAGCGCCACACCAATGCGTGGGGTGAAGTGTCGGACCACGTGCTGCAGCTCGCCTACCTGAACAGCTTTCACCAGACGGGCCTGAAGAATCTTCTGGACAAGGCCGTGCTGAACCACGCCGAGATGCAGCCCGGAACGCAGCTGCAGACAGCCTGGCGCAAGATCGACGAAGTGCCTTTCGACTTTTCTCGCCGCCGCATGTCGGTGGTGGTGGAAAACGGTGGCAGCGAGCACCTGCTGATCTGCAAGGGTGCGCTGGAAGAGATCCTGTCGGTGTGCACGTCCGTCGAGCGTGGCGCCGAGGTGCTGGCGCTCGATGCCGGGCTGCTCGCGCGCATCCATCGCGTGGCGTCGGAGCTGAACGCGCAGGGGCTGCGAGTGGTGGCGGTGGCCAGCCAGGCGCTGAAGGCCGAAGCGCGCAAGCCCGCCTACGGCGTGGCAGACGAATCGGGGCTCACGCTGCTGGGGTACGTGGCGTTCCTGGATCCGCCGAAGGAATCCACTGCGCCCGCGCTGCGTGCGCTGGCAGACCATGGCGTGACGGTGAAAGTGCTGACGGGCGACAACGAACTGGTCACGCGCAAGGTGTGCGGCGACGTGGGCATCGAAGCGGGCCACATCGTGCTCGGCCGCGAGATCGAGGAACTGCGCGACGACGAACTGCGCGCGCTGGTCGAGCGCCACCAGGTGTTCGCCAAGCTCACGCCCGCACACAAGGAGCGCATCGTGCACGCGCTGCATGCCAACGGGCACGTGGTCGGCTTCATGGGTGACGGCATCAACGACGCACCGGCGCTGCGTGCCGCGGACATCGGCATCTCGGTAGATGGCGCAGTGGACGTGGCCAAGGAATCGGCCGACATCATCCTGCTGGAGAAGAGCCTGATGGTTCTGGAGCACGGCGTGGTCGAAGGCCGCCGCACGTTCGCCAACATGCTCAAGTACATCAAGCTCACGGCAAGCTCGAATTTCGGCAACGTGTTCTCGGTGCTGGCGGCGAGCGCATTCTTGCCATTCTTGCCAATGCTGCCGCTGCATCTGCTGGTGCAAAACCTGCTGTACGACGTGTCGCAAATCGCGATTCCGTTCGACAACGTCGATCCGGAGTTCCTGCGCAAGCCGCAGAGCTGGAACCCCGGCGACCTGGGCCGGTTCATGGTGTTCTTCGGTCCGCTGAGCTCGGTGTTCGACATCGTGACCTATGCCGTGATGTGGTTCGCTTTCTCGGCCAACACGGTGGCGAACCAGACCTTGTTCCAGTCGGGCTGGTTCATCGAAGGCCTGCTGTCGCAGACGCTGATCGTGCATCTGATCCGCACCCGAAAGATCCCGTTCCTGCAGAGCCGCGCCGCTTGGCCGCTCTTGGCCATGGGCGCGGCCATTGCCGTGGCCGGTATCTGGCTGCCGATGGGGCGGCTCGCGCACTACTTCCGGCTGCAGGCGCTCCCGCTCGCCTACTTTCCGTGGCTTGCGGCCATGCTGGCGGGCTACGCCGTGCTGACGCAAACGGTCAAGGGCTGGTATGCGCGGCGGTATGGGTGGCAGTGACGTTTTGTTGGTGGCGGCTTTGTTTCGCCGTGGCGGGTGCAAAGGCCACCGGGTACTCCCCTCCGCGAATGTCCCCCGGCTTCGCCTCCTCCTTTATTTCGCTGCGGGGAGCACCCGGCGCCCTGTGCACATGGACGCGCTCGTGGTGTGCCGCCGATCAACCACCGCTCTGATCAACGCTCCCGTCGATGGGGTGCCTTGCGCAGCGAAATAAAGGAGGAGGCCGCAGGCCGGGGGACATTCGCGGAGAAAGGTACCCCGTCGGCGGGAGCGCCGCCCTGAACAACGCTACGCGCTGCATAAAAAAACGGCACCGCCGCGAAGCGATGCCGCCCTTCCGCAAGAACCCAAGCGGATCGAACGCTTACACGCTCATGATCGAAACAGCCTTGGTGTTCAGGTAAGCCTCGAGCGCCTCGGGGCCGCCTTCGGAGCCGTAACCCGAATCCTTCACGCCGCCGAAAGGCATTTCCGGCGAGGGTGCGGCCGGCTGGTTGATCCACAGCATGCCCAGTTCGAGCTTCTGGCTCAACAGGTGCGCGCTCTTGATCGACTTGGTGAAAGCGTAGCCGGCCAGGCCGAACGGGAGGCGGTTCGCTTCGGCGATGGCTTCTTCGAGTGTGTCGAAGCCGCGGATGGCCGCAATGGGGCCGAAGGGTTCGTTGTTGAACACGTCGGCATCGAGCGGGACGTCGGTCAGCACCGTGGGCGCGAAGAAGTTGCCCGAGTCGCCGACGCGTTCGCCGCCGGCGGCAATGGTCGCGCCCTTCTTGCGAGCATCGTCCAGCACATGAGCCATGGCCGTGAGGCGGCGTGCGTTGGCGAGCGGGCCGAGGGTCGTGCCTTCGGCCAGGCCGTCGCCGAGCTTCAGGCCTTCGGTGTACTTGACCAGCGTGCGGGCAAATTCTTCGCGCAGGCTGTTGTGCACCAAAAAGCGCGTGGGCGAGATGCAGACCTGGCCCGCGTTGCGGAACTTGGCGGCGCCCGCGGCCTTGACGGCCAGTGCCACGTCGGCGTCTTCAGCGACGATGACCGGCGCGTGGCCGCCCAGTTCCATGGTGACGCGCTTCATGTGCGCGCCGGCCAGCGCGGCCAACTGCTTGCCGACCGGCGTGGAGCCCGTGAAGGTCACCTTGCGGATGATCGGGTGCGAGATCAGGTAGTTGGAAATCTCGGCCGGGTTGCCGAACACGAGGCCCACGGTGCCGGGCGGAATGCCGGCATCGACAAAGGCCTGCAGCAGCGCGGCGGGCGATGCCGGGGTTTCCTCGGGCGCCTTCACCAGGAACGAGCAGCCGGTGGCCAGCGCCGCGCCGAGCTTGCGCACGATCTGGTTGATGGGGAAGTTCCAGGGCGTGAACGCGGCGACGGGGCCCAGCGGCTCCTTGATCACCAGCTGCTGCGCGGCCAGGTTGCGCGAGGGCACGATGCGGCCGTAGACGCGGCGGCCTTCGTCGGCGAACCATTCGATGATGTCGGCGGCGGCCAGCGTTTCGCCCTTGGCTTCGGCCAGCGGCTTGCCTTGCTCCTGCGTGAGCAGCTTGGCGATTTCAGGCGCGCGTTCGCGGATCAGGCCGGCGGCGCGGCGCATCACGGCGGCACGCTCGTTGGCGGGCGTGTTGCGCCACTTTTCAAAGCCGCGCTGGGCGGCGGCCAGAGCGCGGTCGAGGTCGGCGATGCTGGCATGCGCCACCTTGCCGATGGCCTTGCCGGTGGCCGGGTTCACGACGTCCAATGTCTTGCCGCCGGTGGCGTCGACCCATTCGTTGTCGATCAGCAGGCGGGTGTCGGTGTAAGTGGCGGTCATGGCGAACTTTTCCTTCGGGGACTGGATGATGGTGAAAAGGGGGAAATCTGGATGCGCGGCGCGGCACCCCGGAGGGTGCGCTTTGCGACAGCGGCGGCAACTTGCCGCCGGACGCATAGATTAACCCGAGTTCGCGACGCCCGCAGGCGCCCGGAATTCGGCCCTTTTTGCCTCTAAAGGATCAGCAGTGCGCGAAAGTCGTTGACGTTGGTGTTCGTCGGCCCGGTCACGAACAGGTCGCCAATGGCGCCGAAGTAGCCGTACGCGTCGTTGCGGTCGAGGTGGTCCGACAGCTTCTTGCCCGCCGTTGCGGCGCGTGCCAACGTGTCGGGCGCCACGAAGGCGCCGGCGTTGTCTTCCACGCCGTCGATGCCGTCGGTGTCGGCGGCCAGCGCCCAGACCTGCGGCTGGCCCATGAGCGCGCCGGCCAGCCCCATGCAGAGCTCGCCGGCACGGCCGCCACGGCCCTTGGCCTGGCCAGGCTGGCGCGGCCGGATGGTGACGGTGGTCTCTCCGCCCGAAAGAATGACGCAGGGCCGCGCGAACGGCTGGCCGCGGTGCGCCACGGCGCGGGCCAGTGCGGCATGCACCTTGCCAACCTCGCGAGACTCGCCTTCGATCTCGTCGCTGAGGATGTGCGCTTCGATGCCGGCTTCGCGCGCTGTCTTGGCCGCCGCTTCGAGCGATTGCTGAGGCGTCGCGATCATGTGGACTTCGTGGCCCGCGAACACCGCATCACCCGGCTTCGGGGTTTCGAGCGCGCCGCTTTCCAACTGGGCGCGCACCGGCGCGGGCACCTCGATGCCATACCGGTCGAGGATGGCGAGCGCATCGGCGCACGTCGTGGCGTCTGGCACCGTCGGACCGCTCGCGATCACGGCCGCATCGTCTCCCGGCACGTCGCTGATGGTGAGCGTCACCACGCGCGCCGGCGCGCAAGCCGCGGCCAGCCTGCCCCCCTTGATGCGCGAGAGGTGCTTGCGCACGCAGTTCATCTCGCCGATGCCGGCGCCGCTGTCGAGCAGCTGCTTGTTGATGCGCTGCTTGTCGGCCAGCGTGAGGCCTTCTGCCGGCAACACGAGCAGCGACGAACCGCCGCCCGAGATCAGGCACAGCACGAGGTCGTCGGCCGTGAGCCCCTGCGTGAGCGCGAGGATGCGCTCGGCCGCCTGCTGCCCGGCGGCATCGGGCACCGGATGCGCGGCTTCGACGAGCTCGATGCGTTGCGGCACGCCCTGGGGCCGCGGCGGAATGTGGTCGTAGCGGGTGACGACAAGGCCCGACAGCGGTGCATCGGCCGGCCAGAGGGCTTCGAGCGCCTGCACCATCGAGCCCCCGGCCTTGCCGGCGCCGAGCACCAGCGTGCGGCCCTTGGGCGGCTTCGGCAGATGGGCGCCCAGCGTGGACAAGGGCAATGCGCGGTCCACCGCCACGCGGTAGAGATGTTCGAGGAAGGCGCGCGGGGCTTCGCGCGGATCGGGCGCGGGCCCGATGGACGAGGTCGATGCGGTCATGGCTTGCGTTGTCTCCATCCGGCGATTGTGCGGCGAACGGCGGGCCGCTCTCTTGACCGCGGTCTATCCCTGCTCTAGTTCGTCCTGGCACCGGCCTGGAACCAGCGGCCGATCAATGCGCGTTCTTCATCGGTGATGCCGGTCGCGTTGTTCATCGGCATGATCTTCGTCACCACCACCTGCTGGTAGATGGCCTGGGCATGCGCGGCCACCTGGTCGGGCGTGTCGACGCGCACGTTCTTCATCTGCACGGCCGGGCCGTGGCACATGAAGCAGCGCTGTTCGAGCACCTTCTGCACGTCCTTGAAAGCGACGGCCGGTGCGGCTGCCGAAGCGGCCGGCGCCGCAACCGGCTCGGGCTTCATCCAGACGATGGTGAGCCCCAGCACCACGATGCCGATCAGCGCATAGGGCAGCGGATTGCCCGCGTTGCCGAGCTTGAAGCGATGCCGCACCACGAAGAACTGGCGAATGGCCGCGCCGCCCAGCATGATGAGCAGCAGCACGATCCAGTTGTACTTGTGCGTGTAGGTGAAGCTGTAGTGATTGCTCAGCATCGCGAACAGCACCGGCAGCGTGAAGTAGGTGTTGTGCACGCTGCGCTGCTTGCCGCGCTGCCCGTGCACCGGATCCACTGGCCGGCCTTCGCGCAGCGCCTGCACATTCTTGCGCTGGCCCGGGATAATCCAGAAGAAGACGTTCCCGCTCATCGTGGTGGCCATCATGGCGCCCACCAGCAAAAAGGCCGCGCGGCCTGCGAACCACTGGCAGGCGAGCCAGGTCGCGAAGACGATGAAAACAGCAACCAGCACGCCGACGATGGTGTCGCCGTTCTTGCGGCGGCCGAAGATCTGGCAGATGCCGTCGTACACCATCCAGAACACGACGAAGAAAGCGAGTGCCACGCCGATGGCGGCGCCCGGCTGCCAGTCCATCTTCGACTTGTCGATCAGGTAGGTGCTCGCGTTCCAGAGGTACGACATGGTAAAGAGCGCGAATCCCGTGAGCCATGTGCTGTAGCTCTCCCAGTACGACCAGTGCAGGTGGTCCGGCAGCTTCTTGGGCGCGAGCGCGTACTTCTGCATGTTGTAGAAGCCGCCGCCATGCACCGCCCACTGCTCGCCGCCCACGCCCTTGTCGAGCGACTCGGCGTCCTGCGGCTTCTCGAGGCTGTTGTCCAGCATCACGAAGTAGAAGGAGGCGCCAATCCATGCGATGGCGGTAATGACGTGGACCCAGCGCAGCAGCAGGTTGGCCCAGTCGAGGTAATAGCTTTCCATGTGTGTGGGTGCTCTCTCTCAACCCCTGCGGCGAGCGGGGGCGCCGCCAAGGGGTTTCTTCAGCCTGCTCACCACTGCGGGCGCTGTAAGCAGAGAAAGTGCCGCGAACGCAGGCTCCATGGCATGGGCCTCGCTCCGCTGCGGCTTGTTGTGAACCGAAAGTGTATACAGTTTTGGCAAGGGGCGGGATGCTTTTTTGGGGTCGTCGCCGGCGGGAAAACCCTGTTCAACCCAGCGATTGCAACAACTGTGCCGCCACCGCCACGGCAATCACTTCCGGCTCCTTGCCGGTGACACCAGGCACGCCGATCGGGCAGGTGATGCGCGCCAGTTCGGCGGGCGTGAAGCCGCGCGCCTCCAGCCGATGGCTGAAGGTCGCCCACTTGGTCTTGCTGCCGATCAGGCCGATGTAGGGCAGGTCATCCCGCTTGCGCAGGCGCTTCAGGCAGGCGATGACGATGTCCAGGTCTTCGGCGTGGCTGAAGCTCATGATGAGCACGCGGCTGCCCGGCGCAAGCGCGGCCACGGCGTCCTGCACGGGTTCCGAATGCTCGGTGTCGATCTGCGCCGGCAGTGCCTCGGGAAAGACGCCGTCGCGGCTGTCGATCCAGCGCACGGTGAACGGCAGGCTGGACAGCAACCGCGCGAGCGCGGCGCCCACGTGGCCACCGCCGAAAAGCGCCACGGGCTTGAGCTGTGCGACCAGCTCGCGCTGCAGTGCCAGGGCATCGGCGGCCGAGACGCGGCGGTACGAGAGGAAGACCACGCCCCCACAGCATTGACCCAAACTGGGGCCGAGCGGATAGCGCCGGATTCCGTCGATGGCTTGGCGGCCGGCGAGCAGTTCGCGCGCTTCCTGCGTGGCCTGGAACTCGAGTTGGCCGCCACCGATCGTGCCGGTGAGCCCTTCGCCCCACACCGCCATCCAGGTGCCGGACTCGCGCGGTGCCGAGCCTTGCGTGGACTCGACGCGCACCAGCACCGCGTCTTCATGCGCCAGGCGGGCCAGCAGCTGATCGACCATGCCGTTCATTTCCGATACCTTCGGTTGCGGTACTGCACTGGAGTCACGGTATAACCCCGGCGATGAATCGTCAGCTTACGCCGCGCCGCCTCGCATTGGCGGCATCCGTTCTTTCTTCCGCCCTGTGGCTTGCCGGCTGCGGGAGCCCCGGGGCCGTTCCCGGCCAGTTGAGCGAAGCCAAGACCGAGCGCAGCGGAGCCGGCGCCGTCCCCCGCGCGTCGAATGCGGCCACCGCGCGCGAGTACCGCCGGGATGCAGCACGCCATATCTACGAGGCCAACAGCTCGCGCATCTACAGCGGCCAGTTGCCGCCCTTGCTCTATGCCGTCGGCACGCTGCAGGTCAATCTCGATGCCGGCGGCAAGGTGGTGTCGCTGCACTGGATGCGTGCGCCCAAGCATGCCCCCGAAGTCATCGCCGAGATCGAGCGCGCCGTGCTGCGGGCCTCGCCCTTCCCTGCCGCCACGCGCCTCGGCGCGGTCACATGGACCGACACATGGCTGTGGGACAAGAGCGGGCGCTTTCAGCTCGACACCCTGACTGAAGGGCAGCAGCAGGGGGACTGACACGTCAGGAGCCGCGGTAGGTGGAATAGCTCCACGGACTCACGAGCAGCGGCACGTGATAGTGCTGGTCGGTGTGCGCCACGCCGAAGTCCAGCGAGACCTTGTTGAGGAAATTGGGCTCGGGCAGCTTCACGCCGCGCGCCTTGAAATAACCCGCCACGTCGAACACCAGCCGGTAGGTTCCGACCTTGAGCGAATCGTTGTCGTAGAGCGGCCCGTCGCTGCGGCCATCCGCATTCAGCGTGAAGCGTTTCACCAGCGTGGCGGTATCGCCTTCGGTGGTGTAAAGCGCCACCTCCATGCCGGCCGCGGGGCCGCCGTGCATCGTGTCGAGTACGTGGGTGCTCAGGCCCATGGGGCGCTCCTTCGTCAAAACAAAACAGTGCGGGAGATTCCGGTGGACAAAAGTGTATACAGTTCCTGGCTTTGGGTCTATCATGAAAAACATGGAGTCCTCCACCACCCGTTCGATCGTCGACGCGCTGACCAAGGCGATCGTCGAGCACCGGCTGCAGCCCGGCACCAAGCTGGCTGAGCAAAAGCTGGCCGACCACTTCGGTGTGTCGCGCACGCTGGTGCGCCAGGCGCTGTTCCAGCTGTCGCAGAACAAGCTCATCCGGCTCGAGCCCGCGCGCGGCGCGTTCGTGGCGGCGCCCGCGGTCGACGAGGCCCGGCAGGTGTTCAAGGTGCGGCGCATGCTCGAAGCCGAGATGACGCGCGAGTTCGTGCGCACCGTCACGCCCGCGAAGATCAAGGCGCTCAAGGACCACGTGTCGCTAGAAAAATCCGCCGTATCGGGCGAAGACATCTCGGGCCGCACCGAGCTGCTCGGCGACTTTCACGTGCGCATGGCCGAGCTCATGGGCAACCAGGTGCTGGCGCAGATCCTGGGCGAACTGATCTCGCGCTGCGCGCTCATCACGCTCATGTACCAGAGCACCAGCGCGGCCGAGCACTCCAACGACGAGCACGCCGATATCGTGAAGGCGCTGGCCGCGCGCGACGAAGAGCGCGCCGTGCGCCTCATGACCGAACACCTGGAACACGTCGAGGCCAACCTGACCTTCGACCGCAAGGTTCCCACCAACGACATCTCGCTTGCACTGTCCTGAACATTCCATGACCGTCTACGACACCACCCTGCCCTACCCGCGCGACCTCGCCGGCTACGGCCGCAATCCGCCGCATGCCCAATGGCCTGGCGGCGCGCGCATCGCGGTGCAGTTCGTCCTCAACTACGAAGAGGGCGGCGAGAACGCCACGCTGCACGGCGACGCGGGCTCCGAACAATTCCTCTCCGAGATGTTCAACCCGGCCAGCTTTCCGGACCGGCACATCAGCATGGAAGGCATCTACGAATACGGCTCGCGCGCCGGTGTGTGGCGCATCCTGCGCGAGTTCGAAAAGCGCGGCCTGCCGCTCACCGTCTTCGGCGTGGGCATGGCGCTGCAGCGCTACCCTGAACTCACCGCGGCCTTCAAGGAACTCGGCCACGAGATCGCCTGCCACGGCTGGCGCTGGATCCATTACCAGAACCTCGATGAAGCTACCGAGCGCGAGCACATGCGCCTGGGCATGGAAGCCATCGAAAAGCTCACCGGCGAACGCGCGCTGGGCTGGTACACCGGGCGCGACAGCCCGCGCACGCGCCGCCTGGTGGCCGACTACGGCGGCTTCGAATACGACAGCGACTACTACGGCGACGACCTGCCGTTCTGGATGAAGGTGCAGAAGACCGATGGCACGGTGGTGCCGCAGCTCATCGTGCCCTACACGCTCGACTGCAACGACATGCGCTTTGCGCTGCCGCAGGGCTATTCGCACGCCGACCCGTTCTTCCAGTACATGAAGGACACCTTTGACGCGCTCTATGCCGAAGGCGACCCGCAAGGCGGCAACAGCCCCAAGATGATGAGCATCGGCATGCACTGCCGCCTGCTCGGGCGCCCCGGGCGCATCACGGCGCTGCAGCGCTTTCTCGATCACATCGGCCAGCACGAGAACGTGTGGGTCTGCCGGCGCCTGGACATCGCGCGCCACTGGAAGCAGGCGCATCCATTCGAAGCGGCCGCCAAAGGAAGCTGACCATGAGCCTCACCATCGAACAACTCAACGCCGCCGCCCCCGACGAAGCCGTCGCGCTGCTCGACGGCATCTACGAGCACTCGCCCTGGATCGCCCGGCGCGCATTGGCGGCGCGGCCCTTCCGCTCGCTGGCGCACCTGAAGCATGCGCTGGTGCAAGCGCTGGCCGGGTCGTCGACCGACGAGCAGCTGGGCCTGATCCGCGCCCACCCCGAGCTCGCCGGTAAGGCCATGGTCAGCAAGACGCTCACCGCCGAATCGACCAACGAGCAGAGCAAGGCCGGCCTGACCGACTGCACGCCCGAGGAGTTCGCGAAGATCCAGCAACTCAATGCCGGCTACAACGCGAAGTTCGGCTTTCCGTTCATCCTGGCCGTGCGCGGTCCGCGCGGCACTGGCCTTTCGAAGCGCGAGATCATCGACACCTTCGAGCGCAGGCTGCATCACCATCCGGACTTCGAGCTTGGCGAGGCGCTGCGCAACATTCATCGCATTGCCGAGATCCGGCTCGACGACAAGTTCGGCGCCAACGTCTCGCTCGGCAACATGGTGTGGGATTGGCAGGAAGCCCTCTCGGTGCACACCGATCCCGGCTATGCCGAGAAGGGCCAGCTCACCGTCACCTACCTGACCGACGCGCACCGCGCCTGCGCCGCGCAGATCGCCGGCCTGATGCGCGAATGCGGCTTCGACTCCGTGAACATCGACGCGGTCGGCAACGTGGTGGGGCGCTACGAAGGAAGCACGCCCGATGCCAAGGCCCTGCTCACCGGCTCGCACTACGACACCGTGCGCAACGGCGGCAAGTACGACGGCCGCCTGGGCATCTTCGTGCCCATGGCCTGCGTGCGCGAGCTCAAGCGCCAAGGCAAGCGCCTGCCCTTCGCCTTCGAAGTGGTTGGTTTTGCCGAAGAAGAAGGCCAGCGCTACAAGGCCACCTTTCTGGGATCGGGCGCGCTCATCGGCCACTTCGATCCGCGCTGGCTCGACCAGAAAGACGCCGACGGCATCACCATGCGCGAAGCCATGCGGCGCGCTGGCCTGAACGAGGCCGACATTCCGAAGATCCAGCGCGATCCGGCCCGCTATCTCGGCTTTGTCGAGGTGCACATCGAGCAGGGCCCGGTGCTCACCGAACTCGATCTTCCGCTCGGCATCGTCACCTCCATCAACGGCAGCGTGCGCTACGTGGGCGAGGTGATCGGCATGGCCAGCCACGCCGGCACCACGCCCATGGACCGCCGCCGCGACGCGGCGGCCGCGGTGGCCGAGCTCATCCTGTACACCGAGCGCCGCGCCGCGAGGGACGGCGACTCGGTAGGTACCGTGGGCATGCTCGAAGTACCCAGCGGCTCGATCAACGTGGTGCCGGGCCGCTGCAAGTTCAGCCTCGACCTGCGCGCGCCCAACAACGCGCAGCGTGATGCGCTGGACGCCGACGTGGTCGGCGAACTCAAGGCCATCTGCGAGCGCCGCGGTGTGCGCTACGAGCTCGAGGAAACCATGCGCGCCGCTGCCGCGCCGAGCGCACCCGACTGGCAGCGGCGCTGGGAAAAGGCCGTCGACGCACTCGGCATTCCGCTCTTTCGCATGCCCAGCGGCGCCGGCCACGACGCGATGAAGCTGCACGAGGTGATGCCGCAGGCCATGCTCTTCGTGCGCGGCATCAACTCGGGCATCAGCCACAACCCCCTCGAATCGAGCACCAACGACGACATTCAATTGGCCGTGCAGGCCTTCCAGCATCTGCTGGACAACCTTGCCGCCGAACAAGCGCACTGAAAAGAAAAAACATGACCGACTACGCCAAGCTCGACGCCTGGATCGACGCCCACTTCGACGAGGAAGTGCAGTTCTTGCAGCAACTGGTGCGCGTGCCCACCGACACGCCACCCGGCAACAACGCGCCGCATGCCGAGCGCACGGCCGAGCTGCTGAAGGACTTCGGCCTGGAGGCCGAGAAGCATGCCGTACCTGAACAAGAGGTGAAGGAATACGGCCTCGAATCAATCACCAACCTGATCGTGCGCCGCCACTATGGGAGCGGCGGCCGCACCGTGGCGCTCAATGCGCATGGCGACGTGGTGCCCCCCGGCGAAGGCTGGACGCACGACCCGTATGGCGGCGAGATTGAAGGCGGGAGCCTCTACGGCCGCGCCGCCGCCGTGAGCAAGAGCGACTTCGCGAGCTTCACCTTCGCGCTGCGCGCGCTCGAGGCCGCGGCCAAGCCCACCAGGGGAAGCGTCGAGCTGCACTTCACCTACGACGAGGAATTTGGCGGCATCCTCGGCCCGGGCTGGCTGCTGAAGCAGGGGCTCACCAAGCCCGACCTGATGATTGCGGCCGGCTTCAGCTACGAAGTGGTCACGGCCCACAACGGCTGCCTGCAAATGGAAGTCACGGTGCACGGCAAGATGGCGCACGCGGCCATCCCCACCACCGGCATCGATGCGTTGCAGGGCGCGGTGAAGATCCTCAATGCGCTCTACGCGCAGAACACGCTCTACCAGCAGGTGACGTCGAAGGTCGAGGGCATAACACACCCCTACCTCAACGTGGGCCGCATCGAAGGCGGCACCAACACCAACGTCGTCCCGGGCAAGGTAGTGTTCAAGCTCGACCGCCGCATGATCCCCGAAGAGAACCCGGTCGAGGTCGAGGCGATGATTCGCAAGGTGATTGCCGATGCGGCTGCGGAAAGCGCCGGCATCACGGTGGAGATCAAGCGCCTGCTCCTCGCCAACTCGATGAAGCCGCTGGCGGGCAACAAGCCGCTGGTCGATGCGATCCAGAAGCACGGCCAGGACGTGTTCGGCGAGCCCATCAGGGCCATGGGCACGCCGCTGTACACCGACGTGCGCCTGTATGGCGAAGCCGGCATCCCGGGCGTGATCTACGGCGCCGGCCCGCGCACCGTGCTGGAGTCGCACGCCAAGCGCAGCGACGAGCGCGTGGTGCTCGAAGACCTGCGCCGCGCCACCAAGGTGATTGCGCGCACGCTGAGCGACCTGCTAGCCTGAACCGGCGAAGCACGGCCGCTGGCGTTGCGAGCGTCCGACCCGGTGAATCAATCGCCACCTACAGCAGCGCAGGGGCTGCGGCGCGCAGCATGGGTGCATGGCCGAACCGAACCCCACGAACCCCAAGCCCCCGCTCACCGCCGATTCCAACGCCGTCGCGCATCGTTTCGCCAACGTCGGGGGCATGCGGATCTTCTACCGCGAAGCAGGCCCGCCTGATGCGCCGGTGCTGCTGCTCCCGCACGGCTATCCGTGCTCGTCCTTTCAGTACCGGCGGCTCATGCCGGCGCTGGCGGACCGCTGGCGCCTCGTGGCACCGGACTATCCGGGCTTCGGCCTGAGCGACACACCTTCCGCAGGCGCTTTCGGGTTCGACTTCGACGCTTGTGCGGATTTCCTCGACACCTTCTGCGGCAAGCTGGGCCTCGAGCGATACGCCCTGTACCTGCACGATTACGGTTCGCAGATCGGCCTGCGCCTGGCGATTCGCCGCCCCGAACGCGTGGCCGCGCTCATCATCCAGAACGGCGACATCTACGAAGACACGCTCGGCCCGAAGTACAAGGCCATCCAGGAGTTTTGGCGCGACCCTTCCGCAAGGAACCGCGCGGTGCTCGAAGAAGCGGTCAGCGAAGAGGGATTTCGCGCCGAGTTCGTCGGCGAGGTGTCCTCCGAACAGGCCGCGCGGATTCCGCCTGACCTGTGGAAGCTGCACTGGCCGCTGATGAACACGCCTGAGCGGCGTGAACTCGCGCGCAGGCTGATGGAAGGCCTGAAGCAGAACCTCGAATGGTTTCCGCGCTACCAGGCCTACCTGCGCGAACACCAGCCGCCAGCGCTCATCGTCTGGGGACCGAACGACGGCTACATGCCCGAGGCTTCCGCACGCGCCTACCTGCGGGACCTTCCGAACGCCGAGCTGGTGCTAACGGACGGTGGCCACTGGCTGCTCGAAACGCATCTCGAGCAGGTGGTTCCGGTCATCCGCCGGTTCCTGTGTGCGACCTGTCCGCGCTGAGCGCAATCTCCTCGGTCACCTGGAGGAACTTCTCCACGTCGGCCATCGAGTGGCAGTGCAGCGGCGACACGCGTACCGTGCCCTCGAGCCCGAAGGATTCGAGCATGCGCCTGGAGTAGATGCTGCTGGCCACGCGCTCGTAGACCGTGACGCCGCGCTGGCCGTACTCGACCACCGCCCGCGTGCAGTCCAGGTGCTCGAAGCCGATACCGATGATCAGGTCGCGCTTGGTCAGGTCCGGGTGGTCGAGGAAGACCTTCACGCCTTCGATGTGGCGCAGGCCTGCGGCCTTGCCGGTGCCGTCGAGCAGCGCCGCGAGCAGGGCCCGCTCGTGCAGCTCGATTTGCGCAATGCCGGCCTCGAACAGCGCGCGGCGCGCGGTCGCATCCGAAAAATGCGCGCCGAGCCAGCACACGTAGTCGACGATTTCGGTGAGCACGGCAAACTGCCACGGCGCGGAGCTGCCCAGGTCCCAGAAGTCAGGCTTCTTGCCCGCGAGCTTGTGGTGCGGCAGCAGCGCCGCCCGGTCCGACACCCATGAGAGGCCCGAACCCCGGCAGCCGAAGAACTTGTAGGGCGCCATGTTGATGCCGTCCACGGGCGTCTTCTCGAGGTCGATCAGGCCGTGCGGCGCATGCTGCACGGCGTCCACCACGATGTAGAGGTCGGGCTTGATCTCGCGCGCACGCCGCACGATCTGTTCCATGTCGAGCTTGGCGCCCGAGATGTTCGACGCATAGATCACGTTGAGCAGGCAGGTGTCCTTGTCCACCAGCCGCACGATCTCGTCGGCATCCACGCCGCCGGTCTCGGGGTTGCTCCGCGCCACCCGCAGCTCGCGGCCTGTCCGGCCCGCATAGAGGCTCATGGCATCGAACGACGAGGGATGCTCGAGCACGGTGGTGACCATGTTCGAGCCCGGCACGTTCTCGGCCACCGCGCGCACCATGTCGAACATCGCGCCCGATGCCGTGAGCGACGCGTAGACGCTGCCGCCCCGCGCGTTGAGGATGGTGCGCAGGTCTTCGGTGGCCTTGGCCTGGATCTGCTGCAGCTCGACGGCGGTGGCGTGGATGCGCTCCGCGTTGTCCGGGATGGCATCGATCAGCATGAAGCGCTCGGCCGCGGCCTTCAGCCGGAACGAGCCGCCGGCGTTGTCGAAGTAGAGCCGCTCGCGCCCATGGTGGTCACGGTCGACATGGAGAAAGCGCTCTTTCACCTCGCGCATCAGCGCGTCGGAAAACGCCAGTCCGGCGGCATGGTGCGTGGTTGCCGTCATGCTCAGACGCCCTTGTTGTTCGGGTGCTTGTAGGCCTCGCGCACGGCGTCGGACATCGGGAAGTTGAGGTTCACGTTGCGCGGCGGAATGGGCGTCATGAACCACTTGGCGTAGAGCTTGTCGATGGCGCCCGACTTCATCATCTCGGTCACGGCCTGGTCGACGATGGCCTTGAACTCGGGATCGTCCTTGCGCATCATGATGCCGTAGGGTTCCTGGCGCAGTACGTCTTTCAGGAGCTTGTAGTCGGAGGCATTGGGCTGGTTGGCGATGAGGCCGGCCAGTTGCACGTCGTCGAGCACGTAGGCCACCGCGCGGTCACTCGCGAGCAGCAGGAAGGCGTCGGCCGTGTCCTTGCCCGCGATCTCCTGAACCTCGATGTTCTCGGTCTTGCGGAAGCCGCGCAGCAGCTGCATCGAGGTGCTGCCGGCCACCGTGGCCACGGTCTTGCCTTGCAGGTCGGCAATCGAGTTGATGCCGGAGTTCTTCTTCACCGCGGCGGTGATGTTGGTGACGAAATGGCTCGGCGCAAAGTCGACTTGCTGCTGGCGCTGCACCGTGTTGGTGGTGGTCGCGCAGTCGAGATCGACCGTGCCGTTCTGCACCAGCGGAATGCGGTTGGTCGAGTTGAGCAGCGTGTAGCGCACCTCGATCTTCTGAAGGCCAAGCTTGGCCTTGATGGCGTCGACCACCTTCAGGCAGATCTCGTTGGTGAAGCCGATGGGCGCGCTCTCGGCGCCGGTCTTGTAGGAGAACGGAATCTGCGTGTCGCGGCTGCCGATCTGCACCGTGCCGGTTTCCTTGATCTTGCGCAGCGTGGGGCTCTCCTGCGCGGCAGCGGCACCCCAGAGCAAGGCGAAGCCGGCGCCGAGCGCGAGGGACAGTTTGAGGTTCATGGAATGTTCCTTTGAGGATGAGGCAGGAAGTACACGAGGAGCGACCGGGCGAATCTTCGGCTTCGGCTCAAATTTCCAAAAGCGATTTTTTGTGATCGAATCGCATGAATAAAAGGAATATCCAAAGGCGCTCATCGTGATGACCTTCAAGCAGCTCGAGGCCCTTTACTGGATCGCCAGGCTCGGCGGCTTCGCGCAGGCCGCCAACCAGCTTCACACCTCGCAGTCGGCCGTGTCCAAGCGCGTGCATGAGCTCGAGCTGCTGTTCGACACCGCGCTGTTCGACCGTAGCCAGCGCACCGCGCGCCTCACCGAAAAAGGCGAGGAGATGTACGTTCTTGCAGCCCGGCTGCTGGAGCAGCGCGACGCGGCCGTCGAGCAGTTCAGCAAGCCGGGCGTGGTGGAGCGCCGGCTGCGCATCGGCGTGACCGAACTCACCGCAATGACCTGGCTGCCCCGGCTGGTCGGCCTGATCCAGCGACACTACCCCAAGGTCATTCTCGAGCCCGACGTGGACGACAGCCTGCAATTGCGCGACAAGCTCCTGGCCGACGATCTCGACCTGGTAATGGTGCCCGACACCTTCGCCGACTCGCGCATGCAGAGCAAGGCCATCGGCGAAGTGCAGAGCGCCTGGATGTGCAAGCCCGGCGTGGTGCCGGCCGACGGCAGCGTCCGGCTGCACGAGCTGTCGCGCCACCGCATGCTGGTGCAGGGCAAGAACTCCGGTACCGGTCGTGCCTATGACGCCTGGATGAAGGACCAGGGCGTGCAGCCCGCCGACACCATCGTGGTGAGCAACCTGGTGGCGCTGACAGGGCTCACGGTATCGGGCCTCGGCGTGAGCTACCTTCCGCGCCGGTGCCTGGAGCCGCTGGTCTCGGCCGGCATGCTGGCGGTGCTCGACGTGGTGCCGGCCTTGCCGGTGGTGCGCTATGTGGCCATGCACAAGGGAGAGCACCGCAGCGCGCTCACCTCGTCCATCGTGATGCTGGCGCAGGAATGCTGCGACTTCACGCGCATGTTCCAGGCCCAAGCCGACGAGGAGCCCCACGGATGAGCGAACGGCTGGTGCACACTTGCACGCTCGCCCCTCTCGCAATTCCCCGGCTCTTTCGCACATGAAACCCCGCAAGCAAACCTCGTCCACGCCCAATATCCGCGTCGCGCCCAGCGGGGTGCACGGGCTCGGCGCGTTTGCGACGCGCGACTTGCCCGCCGAAGCATTTCTCGGCCTCTACGAAGGCCGGCGCTACTCGCGGGAGGAGATTGCCGCCCGTTCGTGGAACGACCAGCTCACCTACCTGTTCACGCTCTCCAACCACGAGACGATCGACGGAGCCAAGGGCGGCAACGGCACGCGCCACCTCAATCACGCCTGCGACCCCAACTGCGAGGCGGTCGAGGAATACGACGATGCCGGCGAGCTGATCCTGAAATTCCAGACCCTTGTGCCGGTGGATGCGGGCGAGGAGTTGTTCATCGACTATTCACTGACCGCCGACGATGGCTCGACGGCCGACAAATACCCCTGCCACTGCGGCTCGCCGAACTGCCGCGGAACCATGCTGGCCCCCGCGGACGCGGAGTGACGGCCAGCTAGGAGTCTGGGCGGCAGAGTCCGCGGTCATGTCGACGTGAAGGGTCGGTGAGTCGTTGATCGGAGATGGCTGCGACCTACCTCCCTTACGAGCCCGGGCAGATGCTGCTGCTGCCCGAGGCGATC